>ULOF01053769.1_pt1 | contig 18246 bp, 17 predicted proteins | sample 1952371 | NCBI WGS metagenome assembly ULOF01 (sample SAMEA4835597, study PRJEB28245) | human gut metagenome | biome: gut microbiome; material: fecal sample | place: Denmark | collected 2008 | reverse complement strand
TCCGCTATTACCACCTCCGCCTCCGGTTTCATCGTTCGTATCTCCGGAAGAATAATCAAATTCTGATGAAGTTCCTTTGTTATAATAGACAGCCTTTACCTGAATACTGCCTGCATCTACATATTTACCGGAAAAACCGCCTCCCGGTATATCTGCACCTAATGCACCTTGTGCAATTACCGCATTTGCTCCGGACTGCATTGGATACATATAAATCGTATCTCCATCCGCCACAAAAGTAGCATTCCAGCATTTAAATGCTGATGCCATTCCACTTGGAACCTGTAGTACAATTATCCAGTCACATATTGTAGAGCCGGAATTATTGGTTATTGCCATCTTAAATTCCGACCAATCGTTTGATGGGGTGGTTGAATTTGAAAGAACCGCATTCACTCCTGATGAATAGTCTCTTGATGTTCCAAAGTCTGTAGAACCGCCGGAGCCGCCTGTTCCGCCACTTGAAGTTCCGATTAATTTTGCTGATGTAATATTATAGGTAACCGTGCCTGTCACATTCGCAATCTGCGCACCAAACCGTTTCAGAGAGTCACTTTTACCGGCTGCTCCTGATAAATCCAATGTCAATGTACCGGTCTTGCCAGAGGACAGATTCGTCCACCCACCCGTATAATACGTCCATTTGTCGCCATATGCGAAATATCCCTGTATGCCTGCCGTTCCCGATGAAGCCTGCGTATACTGTGATATCTCATAGCTTATCTGCAGTTTTGTATAGCCTGCATCCAGCAAAGACTGTATTGTACCATATCCACCGGGTGCCGCAATTTCGATATCCACATTTGTTGTACCGCTCAAATTAACAGTTCCCGAACCATTGTCAATTGTCAATACGATATCCCCACTTGCCTCCACGCTCTTTACCGGCACTGCCACTAGACCTGCCACCATGGTTATCACAAGCAGCCATGCTCCGATGCTCCTGCCTATTCTCCGTCTCATCATCCACATATCCTCCCCTTACTCCGTCTTAAAACACTTTTTGAATCACTACACCATAATTAATCTTAATTATACCTTTTACATAAAAAATTTTCTTTAGCTAAAATAGCAATTTTTTATAGTAATTTTGCACAAACTTATCTTGTATCTGTCAAATGATATCTGCTATAATTGTTTAGAAACAGATTATGTTAAATTATTGATAGGAAATCACTCCAGGAGGATGCCATGGCAAACAAACCAAAAATTCTTTTATTTCACATAAATCCCGGGAAGGCAAAGCAACTTGAGAGAATCTGTAACCGTTTCAAAATCCAGATAGTCCGGGTAAAGCCTGCTTCCTATAAGCAGAAATTAGGGTATCTTGCAGGTATTACCGGATTTTCCAGAGAAAATACTGCCTATACCGGACCGGATTTTCCCACCGAAATGCTGGTCTTTTCCGGCATGGATTCAGAGATGATAGATACATTTCTCGACCAATATAAAAAGGCTTCCATTCCACCAATTGGACTGAAAGCCATTATTACACAGCATAATATATTCTGGACTGCCGAAGAGCTTTATAAGGAATTATTTAAAGAACATAGTAAATTTAATGGTTAGCGCATGGCTTATAGCAAACGTGCAAAAAAAAGAACCAACCCAATGCTCTGTGTCATCAAATCGATTCCTTTGTAAGTGGGCCGCCGGGGGCTCGAACCCCGCACACCCTGATTAAGAGTCAGGTGCTCTACCAAATGAGCTAGCGGCCCAAATATTCATTACTGATTATCTATTGCCTCAGCAACATTGATGATTATATATGATACTGCTATAAATTGCAAGCATTTTTTTAAAAAAATTTCAAAAATTTAACTTTGCTCCATTTCACTACGATTTCATATAGCTTTTTTACAGTATAAATGTGTTAAAATATGTTAAAAATGCTTTTTCACTGGCAATATTATGTATTCTATATTATGATGGTACAATACATAATGAAAATTATTTTATATATATAAATTTACAGAAAGGAGAATGCCGTACCCATATTACGGTATTAACAATTATGAAACACATCCGAATACTGAAACCTATTTTTTCTGTTATATTGCTGACATTACTTCTTTTTGCTCCATACCATGTTTCCCAAGCTGGAAATGATGACCCGGGAGCCGGCCGTTTATCCGGAGATAACATTTCAGAGGATTTTTATGATGAACCTCCGGTGCTGAGACCATACGGTATAAGCCGCTATGGCGGCTTCGTTTCCAAAAGCCCGTATACCGGCTTAAATTACACACATCAGGACGTTTTTACAGGGCGCACGATTCTCCACGGTATTGATGTCAGCGAATGGCAGGGTGAAATTGATTGGACAAAGGTAAAGGCTGCCGGTATTGATTATGCATTTATCCGCGTGGGTTACAGAGGATACGGCAAAGCCGGTACCCTAAGCGCTGCAACCAAGGATACCTATTTTGATACCAATATGAAAAATGCCATTGCGGCGGGAATGAAGGTCGGAGTCTATATTTTCTCCCAGGCCATTACCGTCAAGGAAGCCCAGGAAGAGGCAGACTACATATTAAAATATATTAATGGCTACAATATTACCATGCCGTTAATCATGGATTATGAGTACGCTTCAGATGCCAGCGACGGTGGTAGACTAAAAACTGCAAAGCTGTCTAAGACTGCCGCTACCAATATCTGTATGGCATTTTGCGAACGCATTGCCGCATCCGGCTATACTCCTATGGTTTATGCCAACAAAAGCATGCTTACCGACCAGATGAATGCCCAGACCATCACCAATGCCGGTTACCGGGTCTGGCTTGCCAATTACACCACCCAGACAACATATACTGGCAAATACGATTTCTGGCAGTACTCTTCCACAGGAAAGGTGAACGGAATCAACGGAAATGTAGATATGAATTTCTACTATGTCCAGGCAGGCGACAATTTCCTGCCAAATACAAACAGTATCGCTTCTGCTGTGGTCTCAGCCATCCCTGACCAGACCTATACCGGCAAGAGCATTACCCCTGCTGTTACTGTGACACATAACGGAGTGGCTCTTGTTCCCAACATAGACTACTCAGTATCCTACAGCAGCAATAAAAGTATTGGAACTGCTACCGTTAAAATTATTGGGAAAAACAATTACCGGAATACCAAAACTGTCACCTTTAAAATTCTTCCTAAGACGATGTCCACAGTGAAGGCAAAGAAGCGTTCCACTACTTATATTACGCTCTCCTGGTCAAAGGACAGCAATGTTACCGGCTACCAGATATACCGCTCCGATTCCTTAAATGGCACTTATAAAAAAATTAAAACTATTACCAAAAAAACCACTACTTCTTATAAAAATACAAAGCTTGGAAAAGGGAAATGCTATTATTACAAGATACGTTCTTATAAAAAGGTTGGCAGCTCGACCTATTATGGTGCATTTTCTTCCGTTAAAGCCATTTATACAAAAATGGGATATACCAGAAATGCCATTGCCAAAACGGGTACCATTCTATATGATACTGCCTCCACTGACGGACAACAGATTTTAACTCCGTCAGCCAATACCGTTATGTCCGTTGCATACAGCACTAAGGATGCCAATGGCAAGACCTGGTACTATGTATCCTGCAAGTCAGGCAACAAAACCTATAAAGGTTTTGTTCCTTCCGGAAAGGTTACTATTACAAAGCTGGGAAAAGTCACGAAAGCCAGCAAGGTTAATGTGCGGAAATCCTATACCACAAAATCAAAGAAGCTTACCACTTTAAAGCGGAACAAGCAGGTTAATATTATAACAACTAAGACCAAAAAGGGTGTCAGATGGTATAAAGTCACCTTTAAAAAGAATGGCAAGCAATATACCGGATGGATTTCTGCTCCATATATTAAAATATTATAAGACAATTTTTCTATTTTTTAGTTAAGATGGTTGACTTTCCGTTTTAATTGGTCTACAATTTAACTATGTTTAATACAGTATCGCAAAGACGAGGACAGTAGATTGGAATTCTGTTTCCAGAGAAGGCTTACGGACTTTTAAGGTCTGTGCTGGAATAAGCCTAAACAGAACCTTATTGAACACCACCTCCGAGCTGCCCCTAATACAGGCCGGTGACTCCGTTATCGTCAGAATGAAGTGCCTGTTATACAGAGTATTTCAAAATTGTTCTTTCTAAGAGCAGCTTTGTTTATTTTGGTAACTGGAACTGGGGTGGAACCGCGAATGAATCATCGTCCCTGGCAAATAATAAGTTTGTCAGGGATTTTTTTATTTAAAGGAGGACGCAATATGAATATTTTTGAAACCGTATGCCACACTGTGACAAATGCAAAAGACTATGTAATAGACTATTTTACAGAGGACACCACAACCACACGCAAGAAAATATTAATACTCGGAGCTATTTGCACCCTGGTTGGAATTGTAGCCGGATTTATCTTTTCTCCAATCAAAAAGGGAATTTACATTAACATCAGTAACAATGGCAGCAACAACGGCATACCACTGGAGGATGAAGAATAATCCTCTGGAAAAAGACCAAAATCTTTAAAATCTTTGAAACGCAAATTACGCTATATTTTTATTATGACAAGGAGATAGAACAATGAAAATTACTTTAAAAGATGGCTCCTCAAAAGAATATGAGGGAGCGATGAGTGTGTTGGAAATTGCAAAGGATATCAGTGAGGGGCTTGCCCGTGCAGCCTGTGCCGGTGAAGTAGACGGTACCGTTGTAGACCTGCGGACCATTGTAGACAAGGACTGTGGTCTGAACATTTTAACTTTTAACGATGATGCCGGTAAAAAAGCATTCCGCCATACTGCGGCACATATCTTAGCACAGGCTGTAAAAAGACTATATCCGGAAGCAAAATGTACCATCGGTCCTGCTATTGATGAAGGCTTCTATTATGATTTTGATATGCCGTCCTTATCCAGAGAAGACCTTGATAAAATCGAGGCAGAAATGAAAAAGATTGTAAAGGAAAATATTCCGATTACAAGCTATACACTTCCCCGTGAAGAGGCAATTAAATTAATGGAAGAAAAGGGCGAGCCTTATAAGGTGGAATTAATCAACGACCTGCCGGAGGATGCAGTATTAAGCTTTTATGAACAGGGCGATTTCACCGATTTGTGTGCCGGACCCCATCTGATGAGTACCAAACCAGTAAAATTCTTCAAGTTAACCTCTTCCTCCGGTGCTTACTGGAGAGGAAATTCCGACAATAAGATGTTAACCCGTATATATGGTACTGCCTATACAAAGAAAGAAGACCTCACAGAACGTCTTGAATTTTTGGAAAACATTAAAAACCGTGACCACAACAAGCTTGGCAGGGATTTGGAATTATTCACCACAGTGGATATCATCGGCCAGGGACTTCCGCTTATGATGCCAAAAGGTGCTAAAATTATCCAGACCTTACAGAGATGGATTGAGGATTTGGAGGACAACGAATGGGGTTATGTAAGAACCAAGACTCCTTTAATGGCAAAATCTGATTTATATAAAATGTCTGACCACTGGTATCACTACAAGGACGGCATGTTCGTCTTAAATGATGACGAGGATGAAAATGGTGTATCCGCCTCTGGACAGGATATTTTAGCCCTGCGCCCAATGACCTGCCCATTTCAGTATTTTGTATATAAAGCAAAACAGCACAGCTATCGGGATTTGCCATACCGCATGGGTGAAACCTCTACTTTATTCCGCAACGAGGACTCCGGTGAAATGCACGGTTTAACCCGTGTACGGCAGTTTACCATTTCGGAGGGACATTTAATTTGTACACCAGAGCAGATTGCAGACGAATTTAAAAATTGTGTAGCTTTGGCAAAACATTGTCTGACAACCCTGGGTGTAGAGGAAGATGTTACCTACCGCATGTCTAAGTGGGACCCGAACGATTCCGAAAAATATCTCGGAACTGCCGAGGACTGGGACCGTGTACAGGATGCCATGCGCGAGATTTTAGATGAAATTGGCATTGATTACACAGAAGAAGACGGAGAAGCTGCCTTCTATGGTCCTAAACTGGACATTCAGGCAAAAAACGTATACGGCAAAGAAGACACTATGATTACTATTCAGCTGGATATGTTTTTATCCGAGCGTTTTGATATGTACTATGTGGATAAGAACGGAGAGAAGAAACGTCCTTACATTATTCACAGAACCTCTATGGGCTGCTATGAGAGAACCCTTGCATGGCTCATTGAAAAATATGCCGGTGCATTTCCTACCTGGCTAGCCCCGGAACAGGTTCGTATTCTTCCAATCTCTGAAAAGTTTCACGCATATGGTAAGGAAATTCTTGCAGAGCTTAAGAAAAACGGTATTCTTGCCACAATGGATGACCGTGCTGAAAAGATTGGCTACAAAATCCGGGAGGCGAGACTTCAGAAGCTGCCTTATATGCTGGTAGTTGGTGCCAATGAAGAGGAAAGCAAAACCGTATCGGTCCGTAAACGTGGCGAGGACGGCGACCTTGGCGCCATGGAGCTTGCCACATTTATAAATAAACTTTGTGAGGAAATCCGCACAAAATCTTTGACACAGATGGAGAAATAGCCAAAAAGGAACCGCAGCCATTGCGGTTCCTTTTTTATATCCTTATTCTTCCGAAAACCATTGCCTTTACTTAGTTTTCCCCATCAGCCAGTTATAAAGCCACGATTCACCCTTCACCTCAGAATGTGCAAACAAATCCGCATACTCCTGGGGCGTAAGATTCTCCTGTAACATTTCTTTTCCATCCTCAGAAACCACTGCAGTGGATTCATCTATAAAACATAACGGTGGATACATGACACACCACCAGTTCTGTCCCTGCGCCTGACCGATATCAACGCGGAGCGCCTGGTATTTTCCTTCCGGAAAGGTCAGATCACCATATGTTTTCGCAGGAAATTCTTCCTCTGTCACATATACCTTTACATCATAATCATACCCCTGCTCTACAATGGTATTCACCGCAGTCTCATAAATGTTCTGCAGATTGGACACAATCACATTTTTGCTTTCTGCCACGCTTTCACAATTGGATAACAACGGCTTCAGCATAGACACCACATCTTCCTTCACTGCCATTTTCAGTGCCTGGTCCGCATCCGAATCACTGTTGGCACGGACATGGAAACGGAGAATTCCGGAATAAGGAGTTCCCTCGTCTACAGCGCCATCCTCACCTTCCATAGCTAAAATATCCCCTTCCACACCGGAGACATCCTCACCTCCCAGCAAGGATTTTAGCATTGCGCCGGACACAGATGATGCATTACCGGCTTCCACATTTTCAAAGGCTTGCAGCACTTCACCTTCTATATCATAATTTTCCAAATCCGTCAGCAGCGTGTTCTCATCCTCATCCGAATATGCTTTTGCAACAGTATGAAAACTGTTTACCACTGCAAGCAAGGTCTGTTGTATCCCGCCTTCCTTATGATGGTTATAATAGGAGATTGTGGTAACCAGAAGCCCTCCCATAATGCCTATTAAAACTGCGCCAAATATATCTCGGAATACTTTCATAGATAAATCCCTCCTTCTCATCTCTCATTGCATTCACCGTCTGCCGGTACCCTTCGGAGTTTCTTTTCTTCTGAAAGTATTACCTATTATTCTTAATTTATTCACATCCGGGATATTGCGTGCCTTGAATTTCGTTACTGCATCTCAATTTCCAGCCCTGTGAAACTGGCTCTAAGGCATAGGTGAAAAGTGCATCTCCCTCCCGCACAGCCTTTAAATAGTCCTTCAGCCACGGAATATCCTTTCCCTGATGTTCTCCTGCGCTTACCAGATTACTGATGTAGGTTCCCACCGGCTCCTCTGCCTCCTCTAGAAATTCTAAAAATTTTTTGCGCCCCTGCAGCTCTAATACCGGACAAGTCTTGGCAATCTCTTCATTTGCATCCAAATCCAGCAAAAGCTCCTGTATTTCCTCCAGATTACAGACAGCATCTGTATTTTTCGCTGTCTGTGTAAACATCTGTCCATTGCTCTGGAAGCTCCCATTCTGCCCCAATAATATTACCTTTAGATGTGCCAAGGATAAGTCCTTTCCCTTTACAAGCTGATATTCTTCAGCAAGCTCATCAAAGCTGTTGCAGTCAAAGTTGCTGACCTCTTCCCGCTGGCTCTCTTCTCCTACCTTTTTTTCCTGTGCCACTCCCAAATCCACATGATACCGTTTTCCATCCATTCCCTTGGATATTACGAGAATGGTGGCATACCCTCTCTCCTCCACATTTCTCATATCATTTTTTGTTGCCGTATCTGAAAAAAATGTAACTGCTTTTTCCTTCCGGCTGTTATTTACAGAATTCTGCTTCTCCGCAGCGGAATTACAGCCTCCCAGCAACAGCAAGGACAATAACAGTATAAAAATCCATTTCCATCTACTCATGGCTGCCCTCCTTCCTGTTCCTTTACTAAATGTGTTTCTGCCAGCCCTATTCCTAATACCGGCACCAGAATGGATAACAGAATATCAATTACTGCACCATAATGCCGGAATAGCATCAAGGTATAGGAATACCCTGGCAGAAACACCACAATTCCGACTGCCAGCACCAGCATTGCCAAAAGCAGCCAGATTCTTTTTATCCTTCCGCACAATATCCGAAGTAAATGCCCTAAATAGTAAAGGGTACTGCATATTAATATAAAACAGCCGGTCATAAAGAACCATATCATCAGCATATCAAACCGCTCCAATACACCAAAGGGCAGACGGATATACCGCATTATGGCTATGGTAACCATCTCTTCGCCAGCAGCACCGTGTACTCCAAATATCCCAAGAATAAACAACGTGATGACCACTGCCAGGGCGATAACAAACAGTAATGCTCCATAAGACATCCACACATTACTTTTCTTTTTGTAAAACCGGTACTCTTCTTCACCGCTATCCTGCGTTTTTTTCTTTTCCACTACAATACTGTGTTCCCCTAAATACGGCCGGAGATATAAATAATTTTCTACCGGCAGAACAAAGGCCAGCAATGTATAACTGTATAGCACTAACCTCCCTAAAGGCATACTGATATGGGGAACAAATACAGAATAGTCTACTTCCTTTAATCCAAATAAAATCACAATAATAAAAGGGATAAACAATACCCAGAATATCATTTCATGAAGCCGCCCCTGCTTCTCAATTCCCCTGTTTGCACCGTATAATGCCACAAGCAGTAACGGCAATATCACCAAAAGATTGCCAACCGAATCCGAATCTCCTCCTCCCATAAAAGGCACCTGAGCTTCCCCCAAAACGGCAACTGACAATACAATATAGAACACCAGGCGCAGCAGCAGACGCAGAATTTGAATAAACAGCAGCACTTTCCCAGCAAGTCCGCCATTTTGGGCCGCATATACAAAACCTGTGGGATAGTACTTTTTCCCAATCCCATAAATACAGATGGCATAAATGCATGCCATTATGAAGAACACCAGCAGACCGGAACAGACACTTTCTCCAAAGAGTCCTGCTGACAGATAGGGCAGCACAAAAATACAGCTGGCAAACACCGACAGCACTATCATGCGGCGTAATTGCTTTTCTGAAATCCTTTTATTACAGCTAAACATACTACCACCTCCGGAATCTTGTCCGCTTCCCACGTCTTGTATAAAGTGGACGGCTATGCATTGTAAATACAGGCTTTCTCATTACAAAATCCTGAAATTCCACCTCATCATCAATACTGCCGGAAACGAGAGGCATCATATATGGAATGCCGAAGCTTTCCATGGAGGATAAATGAATCTGCAAGACCAGTATTCCCAGCATAATTCCATACAAACCCCATACTGCTCCCAGTAAAATCATGACAAATTTCAGCAGCCGGAAGGTGGAGGAAAACTCTTCATTTGGAATGGCAAAGGATGCAATGGCAGTGAGTGCCACTACAATTACCACAATTGTACTGACTAAGGATGCCTCTACCGCTGCCTGTCCCACAATGAGACCTCCTACTACACCAATGGTATTTCCCATCTGTCCCGGCAGACGAATCCCCGCCTCCCGGAGCAGTTCAAACAGCAGCTCCATCAGAAGTACCTCCACCACAATGGGAAATGTAACATCACTTCTTGCACCAGCAATGGCAAGGAGAAAATCGGTAGGCAGTACCTGGGGATAATAGCAGGTAATCGCAATATAAAGTCCTGGCAGCAGCACTGTGATATAAGCTGCCAGATACCGCAGGCATCTGGCAAAGGTTCCCACTGCGAAGCGGTTGTAATAATCATCTGCCGCCTGAAAAAATGTATTCAATGTAGTAGGCAGAATAATCACCTCCGGAGAATTGTCTACAACTAAAACGATTCTTCCCTCTAATATAGCAGAAGCCGCTTTATCCGGTCTTTCTGTCGTCTGCACCTGCGGAAATGGCGAATACCATTTTTCCTCCAGCAGATGTACCAGCATTCCACTGTCAAAAATCCCATCGATGGTAAAACTGTCAAGCTTTTTCTGGATTTTAGCAAGCAGGGAGGGATATACCAAATCCTCCATATACATTAAACCATACACTGTCCGGGAACGCTGTCCCAGACAGCCCTGCTTAAGCTTCATCTTCGGGTCCTTAATGCGCCGCCGTAACAATGCCGTATTAATCCGAAAATTCTCATTAAAGGAATCCCTTGGGCCCTTTAAGCCTGCCTCCTTTTCCGGTGTGGAAACCGCCCTGGTTGGCAGTTTTTTTGTGGATAAAACCATCACTTTTTCCACACCATCCACAAAAATAGCTGTATCTCCCTTTAAAACCGCAGATATGGCCTCCATCATTGTAGCTTCTTCGGTCAAATCTACCGCTTCTGTCTGATTGTGAAAAATTTGTCTAAATACACTTATGGAATCCTTCTGGTTCCCAGACCACCCTTCTCTCCGCCATTCATAAAGCAACGGTCTGGTTATAGTCCGCTCCACCATTTCATTATCCGTCAGACCATCAATATAAATGATATAGATACCAAGACTGCCGTTTTCCCGTTCCAGAATGAATTTCTTTTTGACAATGTCTCCCCATTCAGAAAACAGAGCTTCCAGTATTTCAATATTTTTGTCAAGGCTTCTATATACCGGTAGATTTATCTCATTTTTTTCATCATAATTTATTTCCATAAAAAAACCTCACACATACCATAACTTCAAACATCACTGTTTATCGTATCTTAGTCAGACAATTGCGAAACCGCCTGTTATCAGAAACATAGTTGTGCAAAATAAACAACTTCACAAACAGGGTACTTTGGAGCCGTCAGTACTTAGGTGCCGTGTTTTGGCACCTTATGTACTGCTACGAGCGACAAGTAGTGCAAACGTGCCCTGTGGTAAATTGTTTATTTTGTACAACATTCGGCTTCAAAAACAGAGTTTCGCAATCACCTAGTTATCTTAGTATGTGTGAGGTACACAATTCCTATTCTATTTTCTTACAGACTGTCTTTCAGATTCTTAATTACAATCAGTTCCTGATTATATAGATGCTTACGCATTATCTCCCTTGCCGTTGCAACATCATTGGTAAGGATTGCATTGGTTATGGCATAATGCTCATTTACAAGAACATCATGATAAGAAAAATCCTTCACATATTCCACACGATAGCGGTATACCTGTTCTCTGAGATTGTGAGCAATTGTAATCAGCCGCTGGTTTTTTGTAATCTCAAAAATTACATCATGAAACGCCACATCTCCATCTACAATATTCTGCACATGCTTTGTGTCAATGGCTTCCTTGAATTTAATACACGCCTGCTTTAATTTTTCCTTCCCCTCTTCATCTATGCGGGCACAAGCGAGCTCTACCGAAAGCTCTTCAATAGCTGTACGGACCTCTAAAGCATCCCTTAAATCCTTCTCTGTAATCCGTGCAACCTCAGCACCCCGCCTTGGAATCATTACCACCAGACCTTCCAGCTCCAACATGCGGATTGCCTCTCTTACCGGAGTACGGCTGACTCCCAGTTTATTCGCAAGCTTAATCTCCATCAAGCGTTCTCCTGGCGAAAACTCTCCGGTAATAATTGCCTGCCTGAGTGCATGAAACACCACATCTCTCAGGGGCAGATATTCATTTTTGCCATCATATTTTAACTCCATCTGTCTTCCTCCTATATTATATTCTGGTTAAATGGCTGCACGACATATACCTGGTTTGCCAGCTTCCGTTCCCGTATCCGCTGCTGCGCCAGGTTCGCATCACCAGGATTTTCAAAAATTCCAAATACAGTAGGGCCGGAACCGCTCATCAAAGAATTCATGGCTCCCTGCTCCAGCATACATTTTTTAATCTCTTCAATGACCGGATGCTCCGGAATCGTAACAGTCTCTAATACATTTTCCATACGTGCAGTAATTCCGGAGAGCTTTCCCTTTTTAATTGCCTCCACCATTCCGTCAATATCTGGATGAGCTTCCAATTCTTTTGCATCCAAATGCTCATACACAAACCTTGTAGATACAGAAACCGACGGTTTTGCAATCAAAATATAACAATCCGGTATCGGTGGCAGAGGAGTCAGAATCTCACCGATTCCCTCTGACAATGCGGTTCCCCGAAGCACACAATACGGTACGTCGGCGCCTAATTTCACCCCGGCTTCCATCAATTTTTCCCTGCTTAAATGCAGCCCGAATAGCTTAGAGGCTCCCACCAGAGCTGCCGCACAGTCCGTGCTGCCCCCTGCCATCCCCGCCGCCACAGGAATACACTTAAATAAATCTATTTCCATACCCTTCTCTATATGATAGGTATCTTTTAGAAGCTTTACCGCCTTATAAACCAGATTATTCTCATCTACCGGCAAAAAACCAAGGTTGGTTTTCATGCGGATGACATCTTCATCCAATACCCGGAGGGTTAATTTATCAAATAGTTTCACAGTCTGCATAACCATACGCACCTCGTGGTAACCGTCCTCTCTCTTTCCTACCACATCCAATGCCAGATTAATTTTTGCATATGCTTTTAGCTGTAATGTATTCTCCATATCCGACTCCTCCCAGGTTATATTGACTAGATATTGTATACAATATACAGTATACCATTTTACTATCGTTTTATCCAATAAAAAATATGCATCAGCGTATTTTTATGTTATCATTGATGATAAAGTAATTTTCATGTTTTATAAATACGACAAATTGGGATTTCCCAATGCTATCAAGAGAATTTAATTGATATTTTCTACCACTTAGTATATACTATGTATATACCGAATGTGAGGAGGTTTATATATGCAGGCACAAGTAAAAGAATGGGGAAATAGTCAAGGAATCAGATTGCCAAAAGAAGTATTGAGAAGTGCAGGAATCGCATTGAATGAGTTTTTAGATGTCACGGTGTCAGATGGTGTAATCACTTTAGTGAAACCATTTCGTCATAAAACTTTGGAAGAGAGAGCCGCTGAGTTTGATGGAAAGTTAATGCTTGATGGCGAATATGATTGGGGTGAACCTGTCGGAAGAGAGGTATGGTAATGGAATTTTTACATCAAGGAGATATTCTTAAGATTGAAAAAATAAAACATCCCGTATTGGTGGTTAGTAAGGATTTTTTTAATACTAGTGGTGAAATAATTGGATGTCCAATTATTAGAAATTCTACTCCGGGTCCACTTCATATATGGATGGCTACAGAAGAAAAGGAAGGCTATATACAATGTGAAAAACTTGCATTGTTAGATATGTCGCTTCGCGGTTACAAGAAAGTAGATAGTTTGCCACTTTCAGAAATGATTAATATATCTGATGCTATTCAGGGAATTTTTGAATACGTTTGATTAAAATTCTAAAATGAGAAAGATTTGAATTAACCAAAGGTTAATTGTATGGGAACAGAAACTGGAATTTGTGGAGGTATATCTAATTGAAAAATATATATATTATGACTTGGAACACTGGATTATACAGAGAAAAAACATTAATGCCTATATGTCAAAGATACAGATCTATTATAAAATGGGTTAAAGAATACTTAGAGAATCAAGATGCTATTTGCTTTTTGCAGGAAATACCATATTATAGTAATGAAACTTGGGAAAAACATACATTATTCTTAGAGTTAGAGAAAGACTTTCCCCAAAAAGATTATGATATTAAATATAATGTATCTTCCAAAAAACAAATTATGATGACAGTAGTTATTGCTAAAAAAGGGACAATTGAAAAAGTTGATAGTGATTCTTTTAATAGTAATCGAATACTTACAGTTAAATATAAAGATATTAAGATTACTGGATTACATGCATATCACGGTAAAGATAATGCAAAAGATTTGGAGAATTTAAATAGTTGTAGTTCAGAAATTGTTTTAGGCGATTTTAATGCTGGAAACTATATTGAATGTGAAAATAGAACAATATTTAATCATATTCTTAAAGAACATGTGTGTATCTGTAATATTGCTACTCGTTTAGAGCCCAAAAATAATCGGAGAATGTGCGTTGATCATGTCTTTGTGCAAGAGCAGTATGTTACTCGTTGTAGAAATATGATTGTTCATGAAAATGCTGAATTTTCAAAGCTTTCAGACCATTTTCCACTAACTTTTGAATTTATATTAGAGAATTAATATTTCAAGCGTGATAATTATTATACAACTTCCAGTTTGTAGAGAAGACAATAGACAGGAAACATAATATTTAACGCTGAAAAATAATACGGCTATGCATATTTATTCCCTAATATACATAGCTGTATTATTTTTTTGACTTTGCCTACAGGCTGAACTGTTTGCAATACCATCAGAACGTTTGTTAGCCAATTTTTCAAAAAAATCTTGAAAAATTTGATTTTTCCTATAAACTTATATTAACTATCTGTCGATAATTTATTTAGAAACTGCGTAGTAGATATTTTTTTATTAACCAAGGAGGGTATATTATGTCAGTAGGAAATGTAGGAAGCAGTACTTATACAAGTGATTTAGTTTCACAGATTAAGGGCAATAGTCAGAGCACGGATGTGAAGACAAGTGAAGCAGCAGCAAAGAGCGCAGAGGATACCGGTGTTGTTTACGAGTCTTCTAAGGATAGTGCCAGTACCGCATCATCCACAAAGAAAAACAGCAAGGTGGACAGTGCAACCATTGCAAAATTAAAGGCCGATGCCGATGCAAGACTTTCCCAGTTAAAGGGAATTGTAGAACAGTTAATTACTAAGCAGGGAACAACCTCTAAAAATGCCAGCATGTGGAGTCAGTTCCGTCAGGGTATTTTGGATGGAAGTATTACAGTAGATGAAGCAACTGCCAAACAGGCAGCAGAGGATATCTCCGAAGATGGTTACTGGGGTGTAAAACAGACCTCTGAGCGTATTCTTGATTTTGCCAAGGCTTTAACCGGCGGAGACAGCGAGAAAGCCGAGGAAATGCGTGCTGCTATCAAAAAGGGATTTGATGCCGCTGCAAAGCTTTGGGGTGACGAACTTCCAGAAATTTCCCAGAAAACATATGATGCTGTTATGAAAGGAATTGACGAGTGGAAAAAGGGAGAGGAAGCTTGAAACCTTATCAACACATAAAATAGTATATATCCTACTGCCACCGATTTATTTGCAGACCAGAGCATTTATCGGTGGCAGTTTTGCGTATTCCCATAACATCAACTTTTCTTTTCCTTCTTATAAAATTCTTTTTTTATTCCGATATATATAATAAGAAGCTAATGGCATTCTAACGTAATTTCAAGGAGGAGATTACCATGAATGCACAAACATATACCCAGGTTGTTAATCCGGTTTTCGCCATTTTAGCAACCCCAAAATATAATCATCGTCACCAGAAACAGCAGCAAGAAAAAAGAGCAAAGCAACTAAAAACCTTTGAATCCCTTTTTCATACAGCCTGCAGCACAATCGATGACGCATTGCTTCTAAATGACCCCGGCTGTTATGGCAAGGATGCAAGACCAGTCGTTGGAAATGTCAGTAGCTTCAACAAAACCCTATAAACCAGGGCGGCACACAAATCTACAACCATTGTGTGCCGCCTTTTTGACTGGCAGACCATTTCTTCCTTTTAAAATTCTTAAGAAACCATTCACAAAACCTATACATTTCGGACACGTTTTTTTCACAACTTTTCAATATACTATGTCTTGTAAGAACTTTTCATATGAGTGCATTAAGTTGTACTCAAATTCTCCCCCTCATTAACAGAAGCGAAGGACCGTGTCCTTCGCTTCTTGTATGTCCTGTATTATTTTTCTGCTAATTCCTCTGCCAGCTTTTCCAGATTGTCAAGGTCCGCTGCCTTTACAGTGGAACGGATGGTTACCATATTTTCCAGTACCGTAACATCCTTCATCGCCTCAAACTGCTCCTTCATCAGTTTACCCGACATTGGCGCCCAGGAACCATTTTCAATAATTGCTACGGTCCGTTTCTGGTATGCTTTTATCTTCAGATGATAAATAAAATCCTCCATGACCGGCATGATACCTCCGTCATAGGTAGGTGATGCCACTACCAGGCGGTCATAGCGGAAGGCATCCTCGATACATTCTGCCATATCCTCTCTTGCCAGGTCAGATACTGCCACCTTTTCCACACCCTTTTTCTCCAGCTTTGCAGCAAGCTCCTTTGCCGCCGCCGCAGTATTTCCGTGAAGCGAAGAATAGGCAATAAATATACCTTTATCCTCCGGCTCATAGCTGCTCCAGATCTTATACTTTCCAATATAATATTCCAGATTTTCCGAAAGCACCGGACCGTGCAACGGGCAGATAATATTTATGTCAAGTGCCGCTGCTTTCTTAAGTAATGTCTGCACCGGCATGCCATATTTTCCAACAATGTTAAAGTAATACCTTCTTGCCTCACACGCCCAGTCCTCATCCACATCCAGCGCTCCAAACTTTCCAAATCCATCTGCGGAGAACAAAATCTTATCCTGAGACTCATAGGTCACCATAACCTCTGGCCAGTGCACCATAGGCGCCATGATGAAATTCAGGGTATGGCTTCCAAGCTCTAAGGTATCTCCCTCCTTGACTACGACACTTCTGTCCGTAATATCCACATCAAAAAATTGCGGCAGCATTCCAAACAGCTTGGCATTGGAGACAATCCTGATATCCGGATACTTCTCAAGCACCTCTGCAAGATTTGCTGAATGGTCTGGCTCCATATGGGAAATAATCAAATACTCCGGTTTGCGTTCTCCCAAAGCTTCCTCCAAGTTTGCAAACCAGTCCTCCGTTTTTCTTTTGTCTACCATATCCATAATGGCAATTTTTTCATCCATAATGACATAGGAATTGTAAGACACTCCATTTGGAATGATATATTGTCCCTCAAACAAATCCAAGTCCCTGTCATTCACACCCACATAATAAACACTGTCTGTAATTTTCATTGTCTGTTCCTCTCTTTCCTCTTTTTTATTTCGATAATTCTGAGCAAGTGTGCCACTCAAAAAATGTCCACTGGACATTTTTTCTCATATGCTTGGCAGCTAAAGTCTCTAACCTTCCCTGCTCCACAGATAGCAGTAAGCCTGGGTACGTGCCGCAAAATATTCCGTGTCAAGCAGTTCCCTTACCTCCGCTCTTGTGTACCATTCTGCCTCTATCTCCTCAAACGCTGAAGTGCTTGGTGCAAATACTCCACCCGCCACGCCAACAACGCAGATATTTTTTTCATTTGAAAAGCCGATTGCCGAAAAGCTCTCCCCCAGTACATCCTCTATCCGAAGCAAATCCAGTCCCGTCTCCTCTTTCAGCTCTCTTCTCGCACTTTCCATAAATTCTTCCCCCGGGTCAATGAGTCCCGCCGGAAAATTAAATACAAAATCCCCACAGGCCATACGGAATTCCCTGTTTAGCAGCAGCTTATCCCCAGTCTCATTATGCATAATCAGAACTACCGAATCCGGCGGATGGTCTGCCAGTTCCTCCCTTGTAGTCATCTCCCGGTTCCGGCTTATCATCTCATAAACCTTCTGTTTATGGTCGGCGGTTTCATATGTAATGTCATACCGGTTAATAAATTTACCCTGCTCTTTTTTCTCAATTCCAACGAATTTCACACCGCTGTCTCCTTCTTACCATACAAACCTTTTTCCATCCCAACCCGGAAAGCTATATAAATCTCCTACAGTGTCACGGAATAACTGCTTGCATACATACTCTTCAACTGCTCTGTCCGATTGTACTGCTCACCAATACAGAATTCCTTCGACCAGGTCATATAATATGCCCATGGGACACGGGACTGCTCCAGCTTATGAATATCCGGAATATATCCTACC
>ULOF01005274.1_pt1 | contig 18336 bp, 15 predicted proteins | sample 1952371 | NCBI WGS metagenome assembly ULOF01 (sample SAMEA4835597, study PRJEB28245) | human gut metagenome | biome: gut microbiome; material: fecal sample | place: Denmark | collected 2008 | reverse complement strand
GGATGGAGGTGGATTCGAACCACCGAAGCAATATGCAGCAGATTTACAGTCTGTCCCCTTTGGCCTCTCGGGAATCCATCCATAGTTTATAACCAATTTGATATTATAGCTTAACCCACCAAAAAAATCAACACTTTTTTACTCTGCCTTCAGCACCATTGCGGCGATTCCCGGAACCTCAATAAACAACTCATTATTTTCCACCTGATAGGTCTTGGCTTCCATACTGTAACCTTCCTCTGTTGTCAGCATCAGCTGTGTCAATGCATCTCCATTCAGCATCCCCAGCCGGTCTACAGAAAGGTGCAGCTGGACTTCCTCATAATTATTGTTCAGAATAACAATCATTTTGTCTTTTCTGCTAAAACGCCCATATGACACTACTTTATGCGCCCCATAAAGAAACATCATAGAACCATATTTCAACACATTATTCTCTTTATGAATCTTAATGATATCCCGATGAAATAAAATCAAATCCCGGTCCTCTTTCGTCCACGGATAAGCTCTCCGGTTATCCGGGTCTGTCCAGCCACACATACCGGCTTCATCTCCGTAGTAAATGGTCGGTGCTCCCGGCCAAGTCATCTGGAATACAACCGCCTCACGCAGTACACCCTTGTTAATATTCTCATTCGCTGCCTCTGGTCCCAAGGTATGCGTACGGCCAACCCTGCGGTTTGTGCGGGTAAGAAACCGGGAATGGTCATGGTTGGAAAGCTCATTCATGGAAACCTCCAATGACTGCTGGTGAAAACGGCTCATATGATGGCGCAAAGACCCAATAAACGCATCCGGATTTCCAAGTAAATCGCCACGGAATTCATCGGAATGCTTCTCAACTCCGGTCAAAAACCAGGTAATCGGCTCCATAAATGCATCATAGTTCATAACGGTATCCCACTGGTCACCCTGCAGCCAGTTATAGGGGTCTCCGTAATGCTCTGCCAATATAATCGCATTCGGATTCGCTTCCTTCACCACCTTCCGAAAATCCCTCCAGAACTTGTGGTTAAATTCCTCCGAATGTCCCAGATCTGCTGCCACGTCCAGTCTCCAGCCATCCACATTGAAAGGCGGAGAGACCCATTTCTTTCCGATTCTCAAAATATACTGGTATAGCTCTTCCGAATCCTCATAGTTCAGCTTTGGCAGGGTATCATGCCCCCACCAGCCATCATAACTGGAATTATACGGCCATGCATTCTCATCATAGAATTTAAAGAAGCTGCGGTAAGGACTGTCAGCAGCCGGATAAGCGCCTTTTTCATACCCCTCCTGGTTTTCATAAATCAGTTCTCTGTCCAGCCATTTATTAAAGGAGCCACAGTGGTTAAATACACCGTCTAAAATTATTTTCATTCCCCGCCTGTGAATCTCATCTACCAGCTGGCAGAACAGCTGATTACTCGCCTCTAAATTCTCCTTATTGGTAACCCTGGTAATATAACGGGTAGAATTTTTGTTAACATTATCCCCCTCTGCCAAACACTCTCCTTCATCCTTCACAATTTTTCCAAAATGAGGGTCCACATAATCATAATCCTGGATGTCATACTTATGATTAGACGGAGAGACAAAAATCGGATTCAGATAAATCACCTCTACTCCCAAATCCTGCAGATAATCCAGCTTATTCATCACTCCCTGTAAATCTCCGCCATAAAAGCACCGCACATCCATAGCATCCGGATATTTATCCCAGTCTGTAATCCGCCTGGTAGCGTCTCCAATATAAAAATATTCATTATCCAGCACATCATTACTCAGATCGCCATTGCAGAACCGGTCCACGTAAATCTGATAAATAACGGCACCCTTTGCCCAGACCGGTGTGGTGAAGCCTGGCATAATACTGAAATTATAAGTAGGATTCACTTCCGTCTGAACACCAATTTTATTATAATAGCAGGCTGCATTGCCTGACTGTATTTCAAAAAAATACTCTAACTTCTCTTTCCCGATTTGTGGAAGTTTTACAGAATAATAATCAAATGCGGTATCTGTTTCCGTCACCCGCATTTCCAGTCGTTCTCCGTCACAAATGACAAATACCTTATCCACATTGCCCTTTGCAGTACGGAATTTCAATATTACCTCATCCCCCGGCATCGGCTCTGCCGGTATTCTATAATCCCCCGTACCATCGCAAAATAACGCATCGGAACGAATCGCCGGCTTATTCTGAAAGACATAAGCCTGTACTTTCTGTGCATTGGTATAGTTCCTGAACGAATAACCCATAATAAACCTCCATATCAATATCGTTTTTATTTTACCTTATTCTGTAAAATATATCAATGAAAAAAACGAATAAAGTAAAAAGGACAGCCAACGAACGACTGCCCTTTTCTGGAGAAGGTATTTTTTTGTTACTTATGGGGTGTAGCAAAAAAACTATATAATGTATTGGGGGGGTTACAAGTATTATTATACGTATTTTAATCCAAAAGTGTTCACAAACAATTTTTATTTTTTAAATTTCTTTTGTGCATTTAGTCAAATACTTTTGTAAAAAATCGCCAAATTCATCGTGCATTTGTCTATTTTGCATAAATTCAGCTTTTTCATGGTACATTTTCAACAAACCCGGCTATGCATTATTCTATAAATCAAAAGAAAATCCTGTAACTCCGGTATTCTCCTCTTTAAAAAGTGACTCAAACTCTTCTCTGTCAATACGCTCTTTCTCCAACAAGCGCTTTGCACACTTGTGAAGAATGTCCACATTTTTCTCTAAAATCTCCCTTGCCTGTGCATAACATTCGTCTACAATGCGCTTTACCTCTTTATCAATGGCTGCCGCAGTCTGTTCTCCCAGCATTCTCTGATGTCCAATATCCCTGCCCACAAATGTTTCTTCCTCATTGTCGGTTTCGTAATTGATTAAACCCAGTTCTTCCGACATACCATATTTCACAACCATGGCTCTTGCTGCAGCAGTCGCCTGCTTAATATCCTGAGATGCCCCAGTTGTAATATCATCCATTATCATCTCTTCTGCAATACGCCCACCAAGGCTTACCTTTATATCCTGTAAAATCTTACCCTTGGTATTAAACACATTGTCATTTTCCGGAAGTGGCATTGTATAACCCGCCGCTCCCTGTCCGGTCGGAATAATAGAAACCGTATAGACCGGTCCTACCCCTTCCAACAGATGAAATAAAATCGCATGCCCTGCTTCATGATATGCGGTAATCTGCCGCTCTTTCTCCGGCACCAGTCTGGATTTCCGTTCTGTCCCGATACCAACTTTAATAAATGCCTTATCAATATCTTCTTTGACAATATATTTCCGGTTATCCTTTGCCGCATAGATTGCCGACTCATTCATCAGATTTTCCAAATCCGCTCCCGCAAAACCGGCTGTTGTTCTCGCAATCTCGCCAAGGTTTACTCCCTCACTTAACGGCTTATTCTTTGTATGAATCTTGAGAATATCCTCTCTTCCCTTAACGTCGGGCTTGCCAACAGCAATCTTCCGGTCAAAACGTCCCGGACGCAGAATGGCAGGATCCAGAATATCCACGCGGTTCGTTGCCGCCATAACAATAATTCCCTCGTTAACAGAGAAACCATCCATCTCCACCAGCATCTGGTTTAAGGTCTGCTCACGCTCATCATGACCGCCGCCAAGACCGGAGCCTCTTCTTCTTGCCACTGCATCAATCTCATCAATAAAAACAATACACGGAGAATTCCGTTTTGCCTCTAAAAATAAATCCCTTACACGGGAGGCACCCACACCTACAAACATCTCCACGAAATCAGAACCGGATATTGTAAAAAACGGTACATGTGCTTCTCCTGCCACTGCCTTTGCCAGCAGGGTTTTACCTGTTCCAGGAGGACCCACCAGTAAAATGCCCTTCGGTATTCTGGCTCCCAGCTCTACGTACTTACCTGGATTCTTAAGGAAATCAACAACCTCCTCAAGATCCTCCTTTTCCTCCTGCAGACCTGCCACATCTTCAAAGGTCGTCTTATTATCCCCCTCCGAAGTCATCTTCGCCTTGCTTTTCCCGAAATTCATCATAGCACCGCCGCCGCTGCCCGAGCCCTGCATTCCGGCAAGCATCATCATTACAATTACAAGGGCAATTAAACCAATAATATATGGCAGCATTTTCTCCAGAAAGCTTGGTCTTACCACATCACTCATTTCAAAGCCGACATCTAAATCGTTGTCTTCCGTCAGCTGATTGTAAATATCCTGAAAATCATTCACATCTGTAACATAGAAACGAATCACAGAACGGTCTTTCATAGTCAGCTGCACCGTACCCGTTGGCACTTCTGCATTCTGCTGAACATAAACTGCCAGCACATTCCCTTTTTCCATGTCCTTCATAAAATCCGCCTCTGTGTAGGTTAAATCCACATTCTGATTTCCGCTTTGTATCAGGTAAAGTACTCCCAGAATCAGTGCAAAAAATACAACATAAGAAATCAGACTTCTTTTCAAGTTCTTGTTCATATCATGCTCCTTTTTACGTTTAATTTTGTATTACTCCAATATATGGAAGATTCCGATACTTCTGTGCATAGTCTAAGCCATAGCCCACCACAAACTCATCCGGAATCTCAAAACCGCAATAATCTGTCTGGATATCTGCCGTCCGGCGGTCCGGTTTGTCTAACAGAGTAATAATTTTAAAGCTTGCCGGATTTCTTCCCAAAAGCAGCTTTTTCAAATGAAACAGGGTATTTCCCGAATCCACAATATCCTCCACCACTAAAACTTCTTTTCCTGCAATATCTTCATCCAGCTCCTTCTTTACTGTAATCTTGCCTGCAGATACCATTCCGTCTCCATAGGAAGATACTGTCATAAAGTCCATAGTAACCGGTACCGTAATTCTTTTTGCCAGCTCACAGGCAAAAAATACACTTCCCTTTAAAATTATTACCAGATGTAATTCCTTTCCTGCGTAATCCTCGTTAATCTGCTGTGCTAATTCACAGATACGGGCATTTACTTTTTCCCCGGAAATCATTACCTTAATCTGCTCCTTCATTTTTCTCTCCTTCGTATGTCACCTTTAAAATATATTGCGTATCCTCCGTTACCTTAAAACCCTCGCACCTCCGGTCACCAATTATCCATAGCACCTCCTGGTTCACGGCCAGTACAATTACACGCTCACGGCAGTCTTTCGATATTTTTGTATCAATAAAATACCGTGACAGTTTTTTTCTGCTGCCAGCCTCATTCATCACAAAATAATCTCCACTTTCCACCGTCCGTATATATAACGTATCTTTTATTGTAACACAATCAAAGAACTTCGTATAGCTATTTTTAGAATTTCCCGCATCCAGCAGCAGTTTTTTTCTTTCCCCGGCAGGCATTTCCGAAGCTGCTATGATTTCCAGGAAAAGCCTTCCCCCGAAAGGCAGCAAAACTGTCCAGGAGGCCATCCTGCCAAAAAATAAATGGTTCGTTAGTGAAATCTCCCGTATCCAATTGCCTGGCTTCTCTTTAAAGCATTTCCGAATTATCAGCTTTTCATACGATATAACAGCCTCCGTTTCATAGGGAAGTATGACTTTTTTCCCACTCTGGTTTGCCAGCAGCTGATACAATGCCTTAATATGCTCCCTTGTAATATCCTTTTTCATATGGCATACCCGGACCAGCATTTCATATAACACAGTACGAACAAATACAGGGTCTTTGCCAAGGAGGCTGCTGCGCTCCACCTCACAGGCGTCCCCCTTTTCACCCGTGAAATATACATTTGTTTCCAGATATTCCTCTACCATATGCTGAAAAAACGCTTCATATTCTGCCATGGTATCTGCAAACTCTGCTATATGGGATACCGCCCTGCTGTTTACCTCCTCTAAAAGCGGAACCACCTGATTTCTCAGCTTGTTCCGCATATAGACATTATCTCCATTGGTGGCATCCTCCCGCCAGCCGGTTTTCCGTTCCACAAGCCATTTGGTAAGCTCCCGCTTCTCAAAGCACAGCATAGGACGGATTACCCGGATTACAGAAGTTTTCCCCGGCATTCTCACCTCATTTACTGGACGGATTCCCGTCACACCGGATAAATCCGTTCCACGTACCAGATGAAACAGAACTGTTTCTGCCTGGTCACCCTTATGGTGTGCCACCGCCAGAGTATCCGCCCCCACCTGCTTCACAACATCAAAAAAACAGCGGTAGCGGTATTCCCTTCCCATCTCCTCCTCAGACTTTCCCTGTGCAGCTGCCAGAGCCGGAATATCCGCTTCAAACAAATAGAACGGTATTCCCTGCATCTCACAGAGTTTTTTTACAAAATCCGCATCATCCGGTGCTTCTTTCCGTATTCCATGATTGATATGTACCGCAAAAAGTGACAAATTATACTGTTTTTTTAACTCACAAAGCACCAAAAGCATAGCTACGGAATCCGCCCCGCCGGAAATTCCCATAACTATGCTGTCATTCATCCCAATCATATGATATTCCTTCATAAACTCATATGCTTTTTTCACCATGTCTATCACCCGTAAAATCGTTTATCGTTCCCATATACCCGTCACCAGAATGGTACTGTCATCCCTTAGGCTTCCCCGCTGCATCGTCTCAATTTCTTTCATTATGCATTCTGCCATTAACTGTACATTATTTGTTTTAACGGACGCAATCAAATCTGCCAGATAGGTTTCCTTATTTTCAAAAATAATACTATCCAGTACGCCATCACTAATCATAATGATAATATCCCCATGATAAAGCCTTCTGGCGCAGGTGTCAAATTCAACCTGCTCTAATACACCCACCGGAAGCGATGTGGAACGGATACATTCTACCCGGTCCTTCCTCTTAATAAATGTGGTGGAAGCACCAAGCTTAATAAAATCTGCCATTCCCGAATATAAATCAATCATTGTCAAATCCAGAGTTGTACTAATACTCCCATCCGCAAGAAAACTGATAAAAGAATTCAACAGTTCAATTGCCAGCTCCCGGCAAAAGCCTGCCGACAGAAGCTGCTCCAACAACTCCACAATTTGTCCGCTTTTCAGGTATGCACTTTCTCCAGTCCCCATTCCGTCCGACAGCATCAACACTGCTTTTTGCACATCCACCTTTGTCACCGAAAAATTATCACCACAGAGCTCTTCACCCACCCGGTTCTTTCTCACCACCCCGGTGGTCAGCATAAAATTCCCCTCTTCTGCAAAAGAAAACCGGCTCTCCTCTCTGCCAACCGTATCGTCTCCGCGGTTCAGGCAAACCATTTTTTTCGACAACAGCCTGCTAATGCGTTCCGCCAGCATGTCCCCAGTCACAACCTGTTCTTTATCCAGAGAGCACCCCACATAAACCTCCAGCATATCATCTTTATTCTTTACAAGAACTGCTTTTGTGACGAAAACACCGATTCGTCCAAAGCTCTCTGTAACTCTTCCCTCAAACAGTTCTGCCTTCACTGACTGCGACCACAGCTCTCCCTGAAATGACATTATAATCTCCCCAATCTGCCCCAGCTGTCTCACAAAATTATGCCGCATTTCCAAAAGGCGGTTGCTCTGGGATTCCACAGCATTCAGAAGGGAAATGCCGTCTCCGCTTAAGTACATGTTGCTAAGCCCATTTGGTATAGACGGCGTGTTCTCCTGTTCATGAAGCTCCAGCATTTTTTCCATAGCCAGAAATGCTTGTCCAAAATCATTTATTTTACTTTTTGTAACCTCCTGCATTAAAAGGTCCTGGGAATATCCGGTTTTTCCGTCCTTAAACTGGACAGCCCGCTTCAGCCATTTCGCCGGAGTTCCCACAAATAACACCAAAACCAGCAGTGCACTTACCAGCATGTCCGGAGTCAGCAGACTCCTGTCATATAAAAAGCCAAGCAGGATATAACCTGCCAGAAAGGCAAGCAATACCCCGGCCCTTCCCAATTCCCGCAGAATAACAATCACACTGGATAAAAGAATCATCACAGCCAGCCACGATATATGTTCTGTCTGAACTGCCAGCACCAGACCGGTAATACTGCCCGTTGCCATACCAACACTGCCTTCAAACCGGTAGGTATTATATAAAAGCAGATATCCGCAGAGAACAAACAAAAGATTAACCGGTGATTTTATCAAAGGACATCCAAACAATGCTGCCACCAGCAGAGAAAATACTCCCACAAACCTCTCATTCGTTGCAAACATCCGGCTGGTTCCCACGCGCAGTGCCACAAATCCCTGCTCAAAGACCAGAATGCCGCAGGATGCAATAATGCCCTCCAACAGCGCATAGACCAAACTGATATCCTTCCCCGTCACCAGATAGCCGTAGGGCATACCCACAGCCCACAGCAGGACACCAGAGGCCAATGCAATCTGGTAGTTATTTTCAAAAATCTTCTGCCTGTCCGTCCTGTTTAAGGTAACCAAAAGCACCAGCAATATGAGACTGTATTTTACAGCCGCCACAGCCTCCAATCGGCTGAGAATCCCCAAAACCAGCATGGCAAACAATCCAATAGAGCTTTGCTCTTGTAAATATGCTGCCATAAAAAAAGGAACAACAAAAGGATACATCCCAAACAGCTGGCATCTTGCCACCAAAAATGCCAGGATATGTATCCCTATTTTTTCTATCCGATATTGCATAACGCATCCCTCCCATTCAAAGTGGGATAAATTATAGAGATGCCTCTGTACAAAAATTGTCAGTTTAAGATGCTGCAATGCGCAACTTACGACACTTTATTATCATTTATTTTCCGGCTCAATTAAAATCTCATTCGGATAAACCAGACCCAGCTTTTCCTTAGCCATATCCTCCACATACTTCTTTGTCTTCATATATTTTTCAAGCTCTTCCAACTCCTTGGTCCGCTGCTTCTCGCTGTCAATCTGTTTTTCCAGTAATTCCTGCTTTTCTGCAAGCTCTGCACTCTGTTTTTTTAAACCGGCTGTCCGCAGTCCCACGCAAAGACAAAAAACAACTACCACAAACACTATAATGGAGAGACCCCTTTTGTTTTGTTTTCTTTTCTTCTTCCTTCTTCTCGTACTCAACCCATCACCTGTTTCTAATCTTACACTTATCTTCCTTTTACTGCCATTTTAACCTCTGATGCTATATTTTTCAATGCTTTTCTCAGAAAGTTCATAAATATAACAAACGGCTTCTTCAAACAGCCCTTCGCCCTGTTCCAGTATGGCAGCACCTTTTCCGCAAAAAACAAAAACAAGCGGCTTAAGGTCAGCATATAAATTACAACGCCCAGAAACAGGCCCAGAAAAGCGTAACCTCTGAGCGCCCCCCGGTTATAATAAAACAAAGTTTTAAAAACCAGCCAGCCCGTCAGAATCCAGTAAACCAAATCCTCCACATCCACCAACCAGTCATAATGCCGGAATAACATTCTAAAAATCCGTATCCCATCATAAACAGCCGCTAACGCTGCACCCAGCAGCAGACAGACAGTAAACAGTTCCACTTCGTCATATATCAAATCAGCCATACCGCCACCTACTTAAAAAGGCGGTTAAACAATCCATTCTCACCCTTAAGTCCCGGCTTTAAATCGGAATAGGTAAAGGAATCTACTCTTCCGTCAACCTCCACCTCTCCCTTGTCCAGAGTGAGCTTTGTTACATTTAAGTCTGTCCCCTTAACCAAGAGCATACCCTGCTCCGTCTCTAATAAAACCTCATTGGGGTCAAAGGAAATCACCGCATTTACCCCGGTAACCAGCCCTGAACCACGGTTATTTAACGTAATCTTATGTCCCTTTATATTACGAGCCTCTTCCATGAAATCACCCTCCCTGCCAGATAAAATTTTCTTGTAATCCTATCTTATGACAGGGAAGACTGAAAAATGCTACCGAATTACAGATACTTAAACATCTCCTTTGCATCCTCCTTCTTTGTGGAGTCCGCAATCTGTGTAACCTCAACAGCTACACTTTTATTGCCAAATTCAATATCAATCCGATCTCCAACCTTCACGTCAGCAGAGGCCTTTGCAATTCTACCGTTCACCATTACCCTGCCCGCATCACAGGCTTCATTGGCAACCGTCCTTCTCTTGATAATTCTAGACACTTTTAAATATTTATCTAACCTCATATATTCTCCTTCCCAAACCGAATAAAAACATTTTGTACGACAAACGTATAAAAGGGCTGTCGCTCTCAGCAACAGCCCTTTTATACATTTAACAAAATCAAATTATTTGTTAACAACTTCCTTTAAAGCCTTACCAGCCTTAAATTTAGGAGCCTTAGAAGCAGGAATCTTCATAGCCTTTCCAGTCTTAGGATTTCTACCCTCTCTAGCTGGTCTGTCAACCACTTCAAAAGTACCGAAGCCAACTAATTGGATTTTCTCACCCTTTGTTAATTCATCTGCTACTACATCAGTGAAAGCCTTTAATGCCTTCTCAGCGTCTTTCTTAGATAATTCAGTCTTCTCAGCGATAGCTGCTACTAACTCTGTTTTGTTCATAGGAATAGTTCCTCCTCTTAAATATTATATAGTATTGCTTTAAATCCTTGCCTCCAACAGGCAAGTCCTAGTAGTAGTTATACTCGTTTACCCCATATTTGTCAAGCAAATAGCCATATTCTTAGTTTTTTTGTACAAAATAGTAGAATTTTCCAGAAAGAATTTCCCTAAAATCTATTCAAATTGCCACTCCCTGTTGTATGTTTTCTACATATTCCGACACTTTTTTTGTGCATTTTTTCCTTTTTCTTTCATTCTGACCCTTTTCCAAAAAATGGAAAATCTCTTGATTTTTCTGAATTTATGGTAACTTTACCCCTCCATCTGCTTCCCTAAAAAGTTTGCTGCGATGATGGCGGCTTTACGCTCTGTGTCTGTAAGAGGATTCCTGCCATCCTTATTCAGTATAATGACGGAGCCAATCGCATCTCCTTCACAGATAATGGTCTGGACAATCTGTCCCTCATAAATATCATCATTTTCCCCGGTAATCTGGATATATTTCTTCTCGCCTCTTTTCGCCATGATTGCCTCCCGGTCATTAATGGCTTCTTCCAATTCTTTATGGAGCGGCTTTCCTATCAAATCCTTCTTTGGCATTCCGGATACTGCAATAATCTGGTCTCTGTCAGTCACACATACCGGACATCCTAGAATCTGTGCTGTTGCATCTACATACTCCTGAGCAAAAATACTAAGCTCGCCAATTGGCGAGTATTTCTTAAGAACAATCTCACCATCTTTATCCGTGAAAATTTCAAGAGGGTCTCCTTCCCGAATCCGGAGAGTTCTCCGAATCTCCTTTGGCACCACGATACGGCCAAGCTCGTCTATACGGCGTACAATTCCTGTTGCTTTCATGCATCAATTCCTCCATTTATTGTAATTAGATAATGGAACATCATCTCCTGCAAAGGGCTTTGACTGCACAATTGCAATGGACATTCCAAAGATAGTCATAGTATTTGTCAAAAGGAGGAATGTATGCGTGAATTTGGAAAATTATAATTTTTTATAAAAACAATTCATGAAAAAATTTCCTTTACACGCTCCGGAAGCTCTGCAATACAACAAATCGCCGGAACATCCTCTGCCACTGTTCCAAAGCCGTAAGCAGCATGAATAAATTTTACTCCCGCTTCCCTGCTGGCATCATAGTCTCCCTGAATATCCCCCACATAAACCGAATCCGTAAGGTCATTCCGTTCTGCCAGTCTGCGAATATTGTCACCTTTTTTTAATCCATTGTTACCATAGCATTCTATATCCTCAAAATAATGGTCAAAATCATAATGTTCCAAAAAAGCTTCTATATAACCACTCTGACAATTACTCACAATATACAGAGGATATTCTGCACAAAGCCTTTTTAACGTATTTTCCAACCCATCATATAAAATTCCGCCATGTTCTCTGAGATATTCATTTTCATATGCACCGCAATGGTCCAGCAGTTCCAGCCTCTGCGCCTCCGGAAGCTCCGGAAAAAGCGCTTCTGCCAGCTTATCCATGGTTTTACCCATAACACTTTGAATTTCCTCCGCTGTAATCACTCTGTCCGGTGTATATTCCTGTGCAACAATCCTGTTCCAGGATTGTGCCACACCTTCTGCGGAATCCCATAACGTACCATCCATATCAAAAATAATTCCCTGCTTTTTCATATTACATACCAGTCCCTTCCTGCTTATTCTATGCAGACCGTGCTGCCTTTTGTACGATTTTTTCTAACTATAATCTGCTTATCAATGCACTGTTTTAATTCTGTCACATGAGATATCACACCTACCAGGCGGTTTCCCTCCGTCAATCCTCCGAGAACCCGGATTGCCTTTGAAAGGGTCTCGTCATCCAGCGAGCCGAAGCCCTCATCCACAAACAGGGTGTCAAGCCGTATTCCCCCGGCAGCCATCTGAATCTCATCCGAAAGCCCCAGCGCCAGGGACAGGGACGCCATAAAGGATTCCCCGCCGGATAAAGTCTGCACACCTCTGACTGAACCATTATAATGGTCCATTACATCCAACTCCAGCCCGGACTGGCTTTTCTGATTGCTGGCACCCTTCTTCCGCACCAGTTCAAATTGTCCGTCTGTCATTTTCAACAGACGTATATTCGCCCTGGTCAGAATCCTGTCAAAATAAGTCATCTGAATATACGTTTCCAGCATAATTTTGTCCCTGCCTGCTAATCCACCGTTTGCCGTATCGGACAGAGCTTTCATCATCTGGTATCCTTTTTCTGTTTCCTCCAGCTGCATCCACTCCTTTTGAAGCCTGTCTCTGATATCCAGATTCACCTGACATCGGGAGGCTATATTTTCCTTACTGCTCTGCTTTCGTTTCTGCTCTGCGTCAATTCCCCTGCGTTCCTGCTTCAAAGTTTCCAAATCCTGCTGTCCACCGGCTGACAGCTGTTTTAAAAGTACCTTTTTTTGTCCTTCCTGTTCCCTTAGAGCACTCTCACATTTCGTAAATGCCTCTGCCGATGCTTTCGCCATTTTTTCCAAATGCTCCTCCTCTTTCTCCAGCCGGGTAAGCTCTGTCCTGGCAGCCGGTTCATTTTCAAACAGCAGGCTTCCTGTAAGTTCTGCCAGATGCTCTCTCCACTGTTCCAGGCAGCTCTCAAGCTTTGTCTGCTGCTCCTGGCAGGCATAGTTCTGCTTTTCCAGCTCTTCTCGGGTTTTTGTAACCTGCGGCAGTTCTTCTGCCGCCTCCATATAAACCCTCTCCCGCTGCCCATACTCCTTCAGCGCGGTATTTAAAGAATCTATTTTTTCTTCCAAAACACATTTCTGCCGCTTCACAAAGGACTCCAGTTCTTCCATGGATAGAGTGTTCCAATCCACTGCTGTTGGGGAACCGTCCACTGCCGTTTTTTCTGCCCCGGGCAGCTTTTTTATCTCTTTCCGGATATCCTGCTCCATATGCTTAAGCTTCTCCTCCTGCCTTCCCGCATTCATACTGAGTTCTTCTCTTTCCTTTTCAAATGCCTCCAGCTTTCCTTTCTCTTCGTCAAGCAGTTCCTTAGAAGGCACTTCTTTATGGAAGGGTGCCGGATGAGGATGGCTTTTAGAACCACACACCGGACAAGGAGCTCCTTCCTTCAAGGTCTTTGCCAGAACACCTGCCTGGGCATCATAAAACAGCCTCTCCTTTCTCAAAAAATTCTGTCTGAACTTCTCACATTGCTCTGCCTTTTCTCTATACAGATTTTTTGCCTTCCCGGCTGCCTTTTGCTGTGTTCTGTATTCCCTCTGCTTTTTTTCCAGCCCGGTAACTGCCGCAAAATGAGTCTCTGCCCTATAAAGTACTGCTTCCGTCTGTACTCTTTTTTTTCCAGCATCCTTTTCCCGCTCCATGGTTTCCTTAAGGGTCACAATCTGTCTGCCACTTTCTTCCATTTTCTCCAAAGCCTTCTGCCGGTTCTCTTTCAACGCCAAAAGCTCCTGTTCTTTTCCTGCAATCTGTTCTGTCAGCTCTGACTGTCTTTTATAATCGGCAAGCTTTTCTGTAATCCGGATTCGCTGTGCCGATATTTCCTTACATTTCTCCGCTTCTTTGGCAGCATTATCTGCCTCCTGCTTTTTCTCTTCCGCCTCCTGCCGTAAGGATACGATGGTGCGCTCTGTTTTTTCCAGATTCCTTCTTGCCTTTTCAAGCTCTGATACCGCACCAATTCTCTTGTCCAGCTCTGCAAGGCTTTTCTGTGACGTCCGGATTTCCTTTTCATAATCCCGAACCAGCTTCTTATCCTCTGCCAGAATATCCTCCAGCAAATCCATCAGGTCTTCCCTTGGCACCAGCCCTTCCACATTTTTAAGGCGCTCCCATTCCGGGAAACAAGCAGAAGCACCGTCGCACCGGATTCCCTCTGCAAACTGTTTTATCCTCTGCATAAGCTGCTGATACCGCTTAGTATTCTGCAAAAATTCTGATTTTAATCTGTCCTGTAAAGCCTTATATTGCCCGGTGCAGAAAATGTCTCTGAAAATAGCCTCCCGTTCCTTCGTACCCGCCATTAACAATTTCCGAAATTCTCCCTGTGCCAGCATTGCAATCTGTGTAAACTGTTTTTTGTCTAATCCGATAATCCGGGTAACCGCTTCTGTCACCTCCGAAGCCTTTGTCACCGGCTGTCTGTCATCAGAATACTCTAGTACCGCCTCCGCCTTCTGGGTTGTCATTCCCTCTCCTCTTGCCTTAGGACGCAGATACTCCGGGGTTCTCCATACCTTATACTGTTTTTCCTGATAGGAAAAGGTAAGCTCCACAAAGGTTTTTGTATCTGCACTGGCATATTTGCTCCGGAACATGTTACTCTGCCGGTAATCCCCGCTTGCCTCCCCATAAAGAGCAAAGGTTATGGCATCAAATATAGTAGTTTTTCCAGCACCGGTATCACCGGTAATCAGATAAAGTCCCTGCGTACCAAGCCTTGAAAAATCGATGGTCACCTCATCCGCAAAAGGGCCAAATGCTGAAATAATTAATTTTTCCGGTCTCATCTGTCATCCTCCCATATCTGCTCCATCATACCTTCCACTATCCGGCCTTGTTCTGGTGTCATAGGCTGATTATTCTGCATCTCATAAAATTCCATAAAGTATTCCATCGGGCTTTTACCGGCTTCTGTTTCCTCCATCTGCACGTCCCCGTTGCTCCCTGTTCTGGTATTTTCATATTCCAGCTTCATAATATTGGGATATACGGTGCGCAATCTTCCCATAACCTCCGGAAGCTCCTCCTCATCCGTCAGGATTACCTTCAGATAATCCTCTCTGTCACTGTTTTTATAATAATCTCTTGCCATCAGTGTTTCATACCTGCCCTTTATCTGCTGCATATCATGCCTTGGTACAACCGGTATCGTCTCAACGGACACATTTCCCTTTTCCTTCACCTCCACTAAGGTAATAGATTTTTCATGCTCACACTCAGAAAAGGAATATTTCAACAGGGTTCCGGCATAGCGGATGGAATCCCTTGTCATGCTCTGAGGACCATGGATATGTCCCAATGCGACATAATCAAAATCCTTAAATAAGGAAGCGTCCACATTATCCAATCCTCCCACTGACAGGTCTTCTGAATCACATCTTGATGCGCCTGTAACCAGCTGGTGGGCAACCAATACATTCCGCTCACTGGCATGAATATCCGCGTGCTTCAGCACTGTCTCTACCGCCTGCTGATAGGTCTGTATCTCCTCCAGCTCCGCACCGGCTTCCTCCTGCTGGCACAGACTTCTTCTTACATGCACCGGCTTCACAAAGGGCAGGAGATACAGATTCAGTTTTCCATAATCATCTTCCAGTACAACCGGCTCCAATGTGCCATCATATAGCGCAGATACATATATCCTGCTTTGCTTTAACAAATCCGCCCCAAAGGCAAGACGCTCCCCACTGTCATGATTTCCGCTTACCATATAGACCGGCTGCCTTCTTTCGGAAAGCTCTGTCAGAAACCAGTCCAGCAGCCGTACTGCCTCCGCCGGAGGAACTGCCTTATCATAGATATCCCCTGCCAGAATGACTCCGTCCGGTTTTGTCTGTTCCACCGTGTCAAGCACCTGCTCCAGCACATATCTCTGATCCTCTAACATAGAAAATTCATTTACTTTTTTACCGATATGCAAATCTGCTAAATGTATAAACCGCATTGCCGCCTCCCTGATTAGAAATTTCTCTTTACTTTTCCACTGTCCGTTCTGGGCAGCTGTTTTACATGAATAAATTTCTTTGGAATCTGCTGCTCCGGCAATACCCGCTTCAAGCTTTTCTTCACATCTGCCACAGCTGCAAATTTCTCCCTTCTTTCATAAAATGCCACCAAAACATCCTTATTCATTTCCCTCTCAGTCTTTACCATAATTTCCAATACATCCAGCTCTTTCCGTATGGCCTGCTCAATAACATAGGCTGAGAACTTTCTTCCATTTACATTCAACATGTCATCCTGTCTGCCGTCAAAATAAAATTTCCCCTCTGCATCCATATGCCCCAAATCATTTGTGCAGAAAGGATGCTCCATTCCAATGATACCACACCGACTGTCCACATAAAATACATTCTCCCGTACGGTCACCTCTACCTGGGGAAATGCCCATCCCACCAATGAAGAATCCTCCGTCATGTCCTTCCCATGGAGATAGGTGATATAGCTTGCTTCGCTGGAGCCATAGTACAGGGTCACCTCCATTTTTGGAAAACATTTCTTCACCCGGTTAAGCTCCTGTCTGCCAAAGGACTGGGAGCCTGTAACAAAATACTTTACCCCGGTACAGGGACTTTTTACTGCCCTGCAAAGCGCAAACATTTTTGCCGGAATCAGATAAATGGTGTCTGCTCCATATTCCTGAATCAGGGAATACCAGTACCGGGGCTCAAACCGTTTCGTTGTCACCACTATTCCCCCCACTGAAAACAACGCCATATACAGATTTAAATTCCCAGTAAACGCAAGGGAACCCTGGGCAAACAAAACCGTATCTCCCGTCATGGAAAATATCTTATTCTGGCATGGAAAAAAATCTGCCCAGCTCTCATAGGTGCGAAACAGCACCTTATGTCCTCCTGTGGTTCCGGATGTCACAACTCCCATTACGGCATATTTCGGAACCTCTGTTCCTTTCAGTGTCTCCATATCCCTTTCCGATACCATATCCGGAATAAGCACCGGCACACTGGTACTTCCCTGACAGGCGATAAATGCCGCCAATTCCTCCACAATGGTTCTGCACCGGATGAAGACAAGCCCTTCCTTCTTCAACTCTTTTCTCTCTTGCTCCGCCAGCTTTAACATCTGGCCATAGGTCACTGCATTTCCATCTTCTATTATTATAATTTTGTCTGGATCTTGTTTTTCCAGCATATCTCTGTAATTCATGAGCAGCCAGCATTCCTTCCATATTTATACTCTTCTTTAAGTGATTGCGAAACTCTCTGATTTCAAAAGCATAGTTTCGCAAACGCCTATATACTCTTATCTTCTGAGCAGCATAGCGGTTCCAATCCCACCTGCCGCCGCCACTGCCGCAATACCATACCTGTGCTGTGCCTGGTCCGGGGCATTCAGATTCTTTAAAGCCTCCATTAAATGCAGGGTAATAATTCCTCCTGAAGCTCCATAGGGATGTCCATAAGCCAGGGCGCCTCCAAATATATTGAGCCGTTCTCCTATCAATCCAAACTTCTCTTCCATCAGATAATCAATTACCGCAAAGGCCTCGTTGCACTCCCACGCTGTAATCCGGTCTGCCGTCAGACAATTGCGCCGTAACAGCTTATCAACCGCCGGTATTATACTCTCCGGACTGCGTTCAGGAGTCCCTCCCGCAGACACCACATCCTCAACGACCGCCGCATTTTCCAGACCATGGGTTCTAGCATAGTTCAGCGAACACAATACCACAAAGGCTGCCCCATCATGGGTTAAACAGGCATTCCCTGCCGTCACATACCTTCCTCCTGGAACCAACGCCGGAAGCCGTTCCAGCAGCCGTTCCGACATTCCCGGGCGTATCCCCTCATCGCACGAAGAACAGGGAGCTGCAATCACATTTTGCAGTTCCCTGTTTTCCGCAGCCTTAGCCGCCCTTTTATGACTGGTAATCACATATTGATTCAGTCTTTGTATATCCATATTCCAAAGCTCTGCCACATTTTCTGCACCTCGCAGCATAGCAAGCTCATCCGGTCTGCCCGGTGCAAACTTTGCCACACAATACACATTTTCATTGTCAGCAGCTCTGGCAGACAAAGCACATTTATCTCCGTTCTGTTCCGGCACATAATCCGGGTGATTCCGGCTTCGCATCCGCACCGGCTTCGTGGAACAGCTTTCCATTCCTCCTGCAATGACAACCTCCGCT
>ULOF01045791.1_pt1 | contig 18421 bp, 15 predicted proteins | sample 1952371 | NCBI WGS metagenome assembly ULOF01 (sample SAMEA4835597, study PRJEB28245) | human gut metagenome | biome: gut microbiome; material: fecal sample | place: Denmark | collected 2008 | reverse complement strand
GTCTGCGAAAATAGTGGCGGTTGTATATCTGCCGCAATCCCATAACATTGCACTTCAGACATTTGTTGATGGAATCAATATGAGCAGGCTCTTGGGCATTGTTTTGGTGATGATTGTAATATGTCTGATGGTACTCCGGTATATTTTAAAGAATTCCAGCATTACACAGGCTATTAAGATGGGAGAGGATTGAGATTATGGAATATGCAATTCGGGCGACAAATATAGTACGTGCTTTTCCTGCGGCGGACGGAAATATGTTTTATGCATTAAAGGGAATTGATATGGATATTCCCAGGGGGAAGCTGACGATTTTAAAGGGACGTTCTGGTTCCGGAAAGACAACATTGTTGAATATTCTGAGTGCGCTGGATGAGGCAACGGAGGGAGAAGTATTGTTCGGCGACAGGGAGCTTGGCAGTATGAGCCTGGAGGAGAAGGAAAAGCTTCGCAGATATGAGATTGGTTTTGTTTTTCAGTCGGTGGCCTTGATTCCTATCATGAATGCCTATGAGAATGTGGATTATGGACTGCGGCTGGCAGATTATAAGGAAAAAAGAGACCCAAGAATCAAGCAGGTACTGAAGATGGTGGGACTTGGCGGACGGCTTAACCATATGCCTATGCAGATGTCCGGCGGCGAGCAGCAGAGGGTGGCAATTGCAAGGGCAGTGGCACATAAGCCAGGTATTATTTTTGCAGATGAGCCTACCGGAGCACTGGATACAGTTTCCGGATTGGCAGTTATGAAGCTGTTTAAGGAACTGATAGAAAACGAGGGGATTACGATTGTTATGACAACCCATGACCCGGGCTTGATGGAATTGGGGGATGTGGTATATGAGATGGAGGATGGTGAGATTATTGGGAGGGAAGAGCATGAAACGGTTAAGTTTTAAGCAGAAAGCAATGGAAAATTTCCACATGTTTCAAAAAGAGCCGGAAGAGGAGGAGACCTGGGAGAATTTGAATAATGGTACGGAAGAGACCATGGAGGATTCCGGAGAAGAAGAGGATGAGGAGCAGCAATGGGACCCGGAGCTGCTGATACGGTGTGACAGCCTGGTTAAGATTTATAAATCCGAAGATGTTGAGGTAATGGCATTACAGGGTCTGGATTTAGAGATAAAAAGGGGCGAGCTGATGGCGGTTATCGGGAAAAGCGGAAGTGGAAAATCAACGCTGATGAATATGATAGGTGGGCTGGAGCGCCCTTCTGCCGGAAAGCTCTATATAGATGGCAGAGATTTATTTGCCTTAAGCGACAGTGAAATGGTGGGATATCGGAATAAGACAGTGGGGTTTGTGTGGCAGAAAAGCTCTAGAAATCTTGTTCCTTATATGACGGCAGTGGAAAATATAGAGGTGCCCATGTATTTTACAAAGAAAAGCGCGGAGGATATGCGGAAAAGGGCGATGGAATTGTTGGAAAGAGTGGGTATGTGCCACAAAAAGGATGCGTATCCGGGACAGATGTCCGGCGGAGAGCAGCAGCGTATAGCCATAGCAGTTGCTCTGGCAAATGAACCGGATATCTTGCTGGCAGATGAGCCCACCGGTGCGGTAGATACAAAAACCTCTAATAAAATCCAGGATTTATTCCGGACTCTGAATAAGGAGCTTGGAATTACCATTATTATTGTAACCCATGATATCAGTCTGGCAAATAAGGTGGGCAGAGTGGTTATGATTTCCGATGGTAAAATCAGCACAGAAAAAATCATGAAGGAGGAATATCAGCGGGTAATCAATTCACTGGATGGGGAAGCTATTAACGGTAAGGATTCCCATGAAGAGTACTCGGTACTGGATAAGGCAAGAAGGCTTCAGCTGAATGAGGAAATGCTGGCGGCAGCGGGAATAGACAGTAATAAGGTAAAGGTACAGGTTATTGATGACAAGGTGGTAATCAGTAAAGAATAAGGGTTACAGATATGTGGAAAAGCCGGTTTGTAGTTTTGTCAAATAATTAAAGATAATTTTGCCATGAACCGGCTTTTGCCCAAAATAGTAAAAATACATGGCTTGTTATGAAAATAAGATAATATTAGTGCATATTAAACATAATAAGGGAAAAATTGGATAAAAAAATAAACAAATTCACAATAAAAATGTTGACATAGAAAAAATAATATAGTAAAATGTGTACATGAATTGAAGGCAGCAAGCTGGATTGTGACTATTTATTAGGCAAGACTGGGTTGTACTCGAACAAGAACAGGAATGTTCACATAGGTTGGATATAATATCAATGTATGGGAGAGAGTATAATGCAGTTTTTTTATTTACATTTTTTAGAATAGAAAGGATTTGGATTGTTGTGAAGATTCTGAAAGTAATTAACAACAATGTTGTGAGTGCCTATAACGAGCAGGGAAAAGAGGTTGTGGTTACCGGTAAGGGAGTGGGCTTCCAGAAAAAGGCAGGAGACATGATTAATCCAGATCAGATTGAGAAAATATTTCGTCTGGATGATGACCATACCAACGAATTCGAGGCACTGATTAAGGATATTCCCTATGAGTATATACGGGTGGCAGGAAAGATTATATCCAATGCAAAGAAATGTCTGGATAAAAAGCTTAGCAAGAACATTTATATTGGTCTGACAGACCATATGAATTATGCTATTACCAGGGCGAAGCAGAATATTCAGATAGAAAATGCATTGCTCTGGGAGATAAAGCGTTTTTATCACCAGGAATATCAGATTGGACTGGATGCCCTGAATATAATCAAAAGGGAATTAGGGGTATCCTTACCAGAGGATGAAGCAGGATTTTTTGCACTTCATATTGTGAATGCAGAGATTGGTGCCGATATGAGAAATACCGCAAAGGCTCCTGATATTATTAAGGATGTTCTCAACATTGTAAGCTACACCTTAGGGGTGGAGATGGATGAAAACAGTCTCAGTTATGAGCGGTTTGTTACGCATCTGAAGTTCTCTTTGGAACGGATTTTAAGTGGCAGGACCTATGAAGAGGGATACTATGAATTAAATGACATGGTAAAGGATAATTTTCCGGAGAGTTATCGCTGTGCACTCAGAATCCAGACCTATATAAAAGCCAGGCTTCAATATGAAGTGTGTGAAGAAGAACTCACTTATCTTGCAGTGCATATTCAGAATATTGTACGGCACAGACAATTATAAGGCAGTATCCATAGATTTGGAATGCCAACAAAAAAGTAAATGATTAGGTGTTAACCTAATAAAATAATATTATGGGATTGTTACATTTGGTTGGCAAAACCCGGACGATGAAACATGATTACAAATATGTATATGGGATTGTGTTGATATCGGACCGGGTTTTTATAATTTAAGACCAAATGGGAATCCTAAGAAAAAAGGAGGAATTACTATGGCAAGTAAGTATGATGGATTAGCAAGGATTATTATCCAGAATGTGGGTGGTAAAGATAATATTATCAGTCTTGCCCACTGTATCACAAGGCTTCGTTTCAAGTTAAAAGACGAGTCAAAGGCGAACACAGATGTATTAAAATCAACAGATGGAATCGTTACAGTAATGCAGTCTGGTGGACAATACCAGATTGTTATTGGTAATCATGTTCCTGATGTGTATGCAGTTGTATGTGAAAAAGCACATATTTCAGTAGATGCATCAGTGGACGCACCGCAGGAGAAAATGGGTATCGGTGCAACCTTAATTGACTGGATATCAGGTATTTTTCAGCCAATTCTTTCCATTCTTTGTGCAGCAGGTATTATTAAAGGTTTACTGGCATTATGGGCATTTTTTGATCCGGAGGCATCTGCGTCAGGCGCTTACCAGTTATGGTATGCATTTGGTGATGGTTTCTTCGCATTCCTGCCTATTATTTTAGGCGCTACCGCCGCAAAGAAATTTGGCGGCAATATGTTTACTGGTATGGGAATTGGCTCTGCCCTCTGCTACTCGGGGATAACGGCTATGGCAGGAGCAGAAGCGATTGGCAGTGTATTAACAGGAACTGCCTTTGAAATGAGCTATAGTGCAACATTTTTTGGTATTCCGATTATCATGCCTTCCGGTGGGTATCTTTCTACCGTAGTGCCAATTATTGTTGCAACTTATTTTACCGTAAAATTAGAAAAATGGTTTAAGAAGGTTATCCCGGATGTTATTAAGACATTTATTGCTCCTGTATTGGCATTTGCAATTATGCTTCCGCTTACCTTCCTTATCATTGGGCCAATTACATCATTTTTATGTAATGTAGTTGGAGTGGTATTTGGGGCACTATATAATATTCCAGTCGTAGGTGGTTTGGTTGCAGGTATTTTAGTTGGTGCTTTCTGGCAGGTACTTGTTATCTTCGGGCTTCACTGGGGACTTGTTCCACTGGCAATGATGAATTACGGACAGCTTGGCTATGACTTTATCCTTTCACCATATTTTACAGCATCCTTTGCACAGTCAATGGTTGTTTTGGCAATTTATATTAAGACAAAGGATAAGAAAATGAAGGAAATGGCACTGCCTGCATTTATTTCAGGAATCTTTGGTGTGACGGAGCCTTGTATTTATGGTATTACACTTCCTAAGAAGAAACCATTTATTATTTCCTGTATTGCTTCTGCAATTGGCGGTGGTATTATCGGCTTCTTTGGTGTTAAGTCCTTTATGATGGGTGGTCTCGGAGTGTTCGGTTTACCGGTATTTATCGGAGACAATACAATGAAACATTTGATTGTTGTAATTGTAGCTATGGTTATTGCAATGGTAATCGGTTTTGTAGCAACCTATGTAACCTATAAGGATGATGTGCCTTCAGCAAAATCTGTTGAAAAGACAGATACCGTTAAGAATGAAGTAATTGTTTCTCCACTTAAGGGTGAAGTAAAGGCACTTAGTGAAGTAAATGACGAAGCTTTTTCTGGTGGGATTCTTGGTCAGGGACTTGCCATAGTCCCGGCAGAGGGTAAGCTTTATGCACCATGTGATGGTGAGATTACCACATTTTTCCCAACTGGTCATGCAATTGGTTTAGCTTCTGAAAACGGAGCAGAGATTCTGATTCATGTAGGAATGGATACTGTAAAACTAGATGGAGATGGATTTACCCCAAAGAAGAACCAGGGAGATAAGGTTAAGAAAGGTGATTTGCTGTTAGAGTTTGATATTGAGAAAATTAAAGCAGCTGGATATGATATCATCACACCTATGATTATTACTAATACGGATGATTATTCTGATGTGATTTCAACTGACCAGGCATCGGTTGTTCCTGGTGATGAAGCAATAACTGTTTTGTAAGAGAGAAATTATCTAACGTTAATATTTGGAAAGGAGTATGATATTTGATGAATACATTTCGTAAGGATTTTTTATGGGGCGGTGCTACCGCAGCAAACCAGTATGAGGGTGCATGGGATGTGGACGGCAAGGGGCCTTCTGTATCAGATATGTGCACCAATGGCTCCCACACTACTCCAAAGCGTGTGACAAGGGAGTTTGAGGAGGGTACGCTATATCCAAGCCGTGAGGCAACAGATTTTTACCATCACTATGCAGAGGATATTGCCCTTGCGGCAGAAATGGGCTTTAAATGCTTCCGTATGTCCATTGCGTGGACAAGAATTTTCCCAACCGGTATGGAAAAGGAGCCTAATGAAGCAGGACTTGCCTTTTATGATAAGGTATTTGAGGAGTGCCGGAAGTATGATATGGAACCGCTGGTTACCATTTCCCACTATGAAATGCCTTATGCGCTGGTTGAGAAGTGCAACGGATGGGAAGGCAGGGAATGTATTGAATATTATATGAACTACTGCAAGGCGATATTTGAGCGGTATAAAGATAAGGTGACATACTGGCTCACCTTTAATGAGATTAACTCCGGAACCATGCCTATGGGTGCTGTATTATCATTGGGAACAATCAAGGGTTACAGCGGCTCTGTAATGGAGGTTCCGGATAATCCACAGGTTCGTTTTCAGGCACTGCACCATCAGTTTGTGGCGAGTGCCATGGCTGTAAAATATGCCCATGATAATTATCCACAGTTTAAGATGGGAAACATGTGTATTTTTGCAACCATGTATCCGTATACCTGTAATCCGGATGATGTGATTGAGACACAGAAGCAGATGCAGATGATGAACTGGTTTACCTCTGATATCCATGTAAGAGGATATTATCCGTCCTATTCTGAACGGTTCTTCGAGGAGAATAATATTGTAATTAAGAAGGAAGACGGAGATGATGAGATTCTGAAAAACGGAACGGTGGACTTCTATACCTTCAGTTATTACATGACAAACTGTGTTTCCACAGACCCGGAGGTGACAGCAAATTCCAGCGGTAACCTGATGGGCGGCGTCAAGAATCCATATCTGAAGGCAAGTGACTGGGGCTGGCAGATTGACCCGAAGGGGCTCCGCTATACCTTAAATGAGCTCTACGGACGGTATCAGATTCCGCTTATGGTGGTGGAAAATGGTCTGGGAGCATATGATAAGCTGGAGGAGGACGGAAGCATTCATGACAGTTACCGCATTGACTATTTAAGAGAGCATATCCGGGAAATGAAAGAGGCTGTCAAGGATGGTGTGGATTTGATGGGCTATACTCCTTGGGGCTGGATTGATGTGGTGAGCGCTTCCACCGGCGAGATGGCAAAGCGTTATGGTTTTGTCTATGTAGATAAGTATGATGACGGAACCGGTGATTTGGGCAGAAGAAGAAAGGACTCCTTCTATTGGTATAAAAAGGTGATTGCCTCAAACGGCGAAGAACTGGATTAATTCTATATTAGCAGAAAAGGGACAATTCCGGTTTTGAATTATAAAACCGGAGTGGTCCTTTTTCTCTATGTGTTAAAAATTGTTTATGGCAAAATTAGAATAATTATATTGATTCCTGGGGTATTTACAGATAAAATGAGAGATAGTTGATATAGAAAGCAGGTGTAATATGGGTAAGATTATTTTTTTAGATGTGGATGGAACTCTGGTGGACTATGAAAACCGGATTCCGGATTCTGCAGTGACAGCAATTCGCCAGGCGAGAGAAAAAGGTCACAGGGTATATGTCTGCACTGGCAGAAGTAAGGCGGAAATGCAGTCGGATTTGTGGGAAATCGGACTGGACGGAATGATTGGCGGAAACGGGAGCTATGTAGAGGACAATGGACATGTGGTGATGCATCAGCTAATTACGCTGGAGCAGTGTACCGAGATTGTAGATTGGCTTCATGAAAGAGGACTGGAATTTTATCTGGAAAGCAACAACGGGCTGTTTGCCAGTGAGAAGTTTGAGACCAGAGGAGAGCCGGTTATACAGGAATACAGCAAGAGAAAGAATAAACCAGATGCAGAAAAAGCTACAGTCCGGGGAACCTTTGTGGGCATGGAGTTTGGCGGAAAGCTGTACAGGGATGATGTGAACAAGATAAGCTATATTTTGGACAGCTATCAGGACTTTCTGGATACAAAGGCTCGTTTTCCAGATATGCAGAACGGTACATGGGGCGGTAAAGGGGAAGAGGCATTGTTTGGCGATTTGGGTGTAAAAGACATTACCAAGGCAAATGCCATTGAACATTTACTGTCTTATCTTGGAGCGGACAGAAAGGATACTATAGCTTTTGGGGATGCAAAAATAGATATCCCTATGTTAGAGTATTGTGCCTATGGGGTTGCCATGGGAAATGGCGGACCGGAGATTAAGGAAATGGCAGATTACATTACCGGGGATGTGGAACAGGATGGTCTTTATGATGCCTTTGAGAAGCTGGGGCTGATATAAAAAATATGGGGGGATTATTATGCTCTTGTTAAAGGAAATGAAACAGGCACAGAACCTGACGGAACGGGAACAGGATATCTGTAATTATATTTTAGAGCACCCGGAACAGGTTGCTGTGCTGTCATCCCGGGAACTGGGACATGCCACCTACACAAGTGCAGCATCTGTTACGAGATTCTGCCAGAAGCTGGGATGTAAGGGATACCCGGATTTCCGGCTCCGGTTTGTCAGTGAATTAAAGCTTTCGGATGCAAAGGCAGAGGAAAAGATACAGATTGAGGAGCGGGAAAATGTTGTTTCAATGGTAAATAAAGTCAGTGAGCTGGAACGGAAGGCAGTGGAGGAGACAAGAAAGGCATTGTCCTTAGAGCAGATGATACGGATTGGAAAATTGATTCATCAGGCAGAATGTATTGATTTCTATGTCTATGACCTGAATGTACATCTGGCACAATACGGCTGCAGCCAGTTTCTGCACGCAGGGAAAATGGCGTATACCCATATCGCCACCAATGTACAGCAGCTCCATGCACTGATTCCAAAGGAGAGGCATTTAGCTATTGTTATCAGTCATACCGGTGAAAATTCAAGGCTGGGGGAAATTATCCGAACGTTAAAAAGAAAGAAAACAAAGGTTATTGTGATTTCCTCTTATAAAAATCGAACCCTGTCCGGCATGGGAGATGAATTTCTGTATGCTGCCGGCTCAGAAGGAATGGAGGAATTCTGGACAGCCATGTTTTTTTCGGCGGTAAAATATCTGTTAGATATTATGTTTGGTTTGGAATTCAGTGCAGGATATGAGGAAAATATGAAGCTCAATGAGGAATATGAGAAAATTGGTATGGAAAAGCTGTGGTCATTGTCAGCGGATATAAAATAATAAGAAAGAGCAGAGAGCATTTTTATATTGTTACAGATAGGAGTATAAAATGACAAAAAACCGGGTACTGATTGTGGAAGATGAAATTTCCATTGCTAAAATGATTAATATGAATCTCAAGGTTGCAAATTATGATACGGTTATGTTTCATGATGGAGATGAAGCAGCAAAGGCATTAGAGGAAGAACATGATTACGATATCGCACTTTTGGATATCATGCTTCCAGGGATGGATGGCTTTGCGCTTTTGGAAGTAGTGAAATCCTATGGGATACCAGTTATTTTTTTAACAGCAAAGGATGACATTGGTTCTAAAGTACAAGGGCTTCGGGATGGAGCAGAGGATTATATTGTAAAACCGTTTGAGATGCTAGAGCTCATGGTGCGTATGGAAAAAGTACTGGAGAGGTCCCAAAAACTCAGTAATGTCATTAAGATACTGGATTTAGAGATTAATTTTTCAGAGCATACCGTAAGAAAAAACGGTGAAGAGATTTCCTTAAAGCCGATGGAGTTTGAACTGTTAGGTGTTCTGGCAAAAAATAAAAATATAGCGATTTCAAGAGAGGAGCTTTTGCGTATGGTGTGGGGAGTGGACTATGTAGGAGAGACAAGGACTGTAGATGTGCATATCGGACAGCTGCGCAAAAAGTTATCCTTAAATGACAACATTAAGACTATCTCCAAAATGGGTTATAGGCTGGAGGATTAATGCTATGCGGTTAAAGACAAAAATCATCCTGATTTGCAGTCTTGTGGTTTTGTCTGTATCTGTTATCTGCAGTATGGCAGCTTTTTACACGATGCGGGCAGGATATCTGGATACGGCAATGAGCCAGGGGCTCCAAAGGGCAGTAGACTGTTTTGCTGATATTGAGAGCAGAGTAGTAAAACTACAGTTAGACAGAGAACGAATAGACAGCAATGTGATGGAATATATCATAAAGGATACGGTAATACAATCGAGAGGGGGAATGTTAGCCTGTTTTTATATAAATGATACAGGAGAAAAGACGAATATTTATAATGATACGATATTTGAAAGCCGGGATTTGGAGCAGGCTGATTATCAGAATGTATCAGATAATCTGGAACAGGCTGAACTTAAATGGGGAAAGCAGTATTTTGGAGTGTATCGGAGCCAGAATAATAGCTATTCGGAATATCAGATTTATATGCTGGCAGATATTACTTATGTGCAGAATCGAATCAATCTAACTGGTATAGGACTAGTAGTGCTTACTTTTTTTATTACCATACTGGCATATGTGGTGTTATCAGTTATGATGAATAAGGTGCTTTCACCCCTGCAGGAACTGAATACTTCCGCCAAGCAGATTGCATGTGGCAATTATAATCAGAGAATTTTGGTTAAGCAAAAAGATGAAATCGGAGAATTAAGCGATAATTTTAACCGGATGGCAGAAGCGGTAGAGGTTCGCACCCACAGCTTAGAGGAATCAGAGAAAAGAAAAACACTTTTTATGGGTAATCTGACCCATGAGTTAAAGACACCGCTGACAGCAATTTCCGGTTATGCCAAGACACTTCTTACCGTAAAACTCCCGGAAGAAGATAAAGAAGAAGCCCTTTCTTTTATCTATGAAGAAAGCTGCCGCATGGAACGGCTTTCAAAGAAAATGATGAATCTTTTGCTGTTAGAGGAAGAGGGAGAGCTTGTGAAAAGTCAGATATCAGCAGAGGAGTTATTTTCTAATGTACAGGCGGTATGCAGTGGAAAACTAAAGGAAGCGGATATAGAACTTGAATGTCATGAGAATGGACAAATGTTTCTGGTAGACAGAGACCTTTTTGTAGAGGTACTGGTAAACCTTATTGATAATGCGATTAAGGCGAGTGAGCCGGGAAACAGGGTTTTGCTGACAGCCGGTGAACATTATATAACTGTTCAGGATTTTGGAAAAGGGATTCCAAAAGAAGAACAGGAAAAAATTTTAGAACCGTTTTATAGGATTGATAAGTCCAGAAGCCGGAAAAGCGGTAGTGCAGGGCTGGGACTTGCGATTACTGCAATGATTTTAAAAAAGCATGATTGCCGGCTTGCGATAGAAAGTACAGTGGGAAAAGGAACACAGATGATTTTACAATTTGTTTAAATAATGATGAATACTTGATGAAAGCGTTTATGCTAAGATAAGACCAGCATGAACGCTTTTTGCTTGTATAGTAGACATTTGCGAAACTCTGTTTTCGTTACCGACTGTTGTACAATATAAACAATATCAACGCTGGGCACGCTTTCGCTGCTTGTCGCTCGTAATGGTACATAAGGTGCCAAAATACGGCACCTAAGTACCAACGGCTCCAAAGCACCCTGCTTATGACATTGTCTATATTGCACAACTAGATTTTGAAAATAGGGAGTTTCGCAATTACCTATTTACTTGTATGGAAAAAGATAGTGTCAAGTAGATTATGAAAATCTACGAGACGGGAATTGCCCGCATTAAGAATCACTTCGTGATGGCGGGCAAGTAGGCAATCAATTTGTGCGAATAACGAGCCAAGCATAGATACTTGTATATATATTTGGCGAGTATCGCAGCAACGAAGTTTGCTTTGCAAAATTGGTTACAAATCATGAGGAGATGATAAAAATGAGAAAAAAGAGTGTTGTATTTTTGTTAGCAGGAACCATGGTACTTTCTCTGGTGGGATGTGCCGGCAATCCGGAAAATTCGGTTGTAAAGGAAAAGAATCTGGATAAGATGTTAGAACAGGCAGAAAATACCGAAGAGGGAGCTGCAGCTTATAATGATGTGCTAGAAGAAGTAGAAGGAAATTATGAAACCTATCAGACACAAATTCAGGATGATTCCTTAAGGGTAAAGGTGGATGTGGATGCCAAAGTGCAGGTGCCGGAGGTGGAGAAATTATCTGTGTACCGCGTCAGTCAGAAAAAAATCAGTCAGGAATTTCTGGATAATGTAAGAAATGCACTGACAGACGACGTCACCTACTATGAGGGTAGGATGCAAAGTGCAAGGACAAAATCGGTAATTGCAAAGGAGATACAGGAAAACAAAGATATGATTAAAGATATTGAGAAAGAGAAAAGCAGTTACAGTGAAGAAGACTTGCAGCAGTACAAGTCGGAATATGAGCAGAATCTACAGGAATTGGAAGCAGAATATGAAACTGCACCGGATGATGTGGAGTTAACGGATTATCTTTCTGATAATAAAATTTATAGTATTGAGGAATTATGCAAAAAGTATCCGGAAGATACTTTTTATGAATGGGAGTACAGTATACACCCGGACTGCGAAGTCTATTACGGAGTGAGTGATGCAAAAGATGGCAATTACCATGCATTGTTTGCACAAAACAGCGGTAATTACGGAAACTGCCTGCGCTACATGAATAGTAAATATGGATATGGAATGATATCTTCCGCATTTGTGGAAGATGATATGGAGTTTGCAGTATTAAAAAAGGAAGGGGAAACACCGGATTTTACAGAGGCAGGTGTTGAACTGGGAAAAATGCCGGAACTGGCTGACAAGGAATCTCTTACTCTATCTGAAGAAGCAGCCAGAGGGCAGGCAGATGAATTGATGCAGAAGTTGAATCTTGCAGATTATAAGTGCTGTGAGAGCGGAATCTATTCGCAGCTCATTGGTGAGGAAGATGAATATTACCGGGATGTTTACAAATTTCTGTATATGAGAAATATGGATGGTATTTTTGTTGATAATTCAGCCGGATTTAAATATGTTGATGAGTGGCAGGGAGATGAATATACAAAAAAGGTATGGGGAAATGAAGCAGTTGTTATTGCGGTCAATGACAACGGCATTGTGGATTTTCGTTACCTCACTCCGCTTTCTGTAGATGAAACAGTGGTGGAAAAAACCAGTATAAAATCGTTTCAGGATATAAAAGATACCTTTGAACAGATGGTGGTAATTGAGAATGCAGTGGAAGGGGAAGAAGGAACAGTGTCAATTGAAGTAACGGATGTGAAGCTGGTCTATACCAGAATCAGTGAAAAAGACAGTTTTGATACAGGGCTGATTGTTCCTGTCTGGGACTTTGAAGGCAGGATGATTGATGAATACGGACAAGAAGTAACCGGTAATATTTTGTCAATTAATGCGATTGACGGGACCGTAATTAACAGAGATTTAGGATATTAGAGATGAATAGCTTTGAAACGGATTTGAAACGGGCATTTGGCAGTTTGCATTTTTGGGCAGGACTATTGTTGGAGTGTGTGATTTTGTTCCGGTCCGGATTCGATTCGGATTTGTTCCGAATCAGTGTCCCGGTATTGGCATCCGTACCATATTCTACAGCATGGATTAATGAGTATCAAAGTGGATACTTAAAAGAATATCTGCCCCGGTGCGGAAGAAATGCATACATATTAGGAAAATTTTTTTCCTGTGGCATCAGTGGGGGAGCATTGCCAGGCATAGCATGTTTTTTCTATCTGCACAGTAAGACACAGGAGGAAGTTTCTGTAGATGTTTTTCTTGTATTTCTTTCGGGAATGCTTTGGGCAGTCGTAGCTGCCACATTGGCAGCAGCATCCAACAGCAGATATGTAGCCTATGGTGGTTCTTTTGTATTATTTCATGCACTGGTTATCCTGTATGAGAGGTATTTCGCTTCGCTGTACTGTCTGTATCCGGTGGAATGGTTTGCACCCGCTCATACATGGGTGTTTGGAAATACAGGGATTATCCTTATGTGTGGGGGGATGATTCTGGTTGTCTGCATTATTTATTATGAGATTCTTAGGAGGTGCATAGAGCGTGTATAAGATAAAGCAGATTGTATATACGGCGCTTTCTAATTTCAGAAGATGGCATAAAAATCCACAGATGATTATGTGTTTTTTGCTGGCATTTATATTTTGTTTTCTGTTATCGGATAAGGTAATGCAGTTTGCCAAGGCACATGATACATATTTACAGGGAATGGAAACCTTTATATGGACCTTTGGGGATTCCCAGTCGGTGTTGATTATATCCCTGCTGTTGTTGCTGCTCTTTGCGGATATGCCCAATCTTTCCTGTGAAGTACCATATTTTATGGTACGGACAGACAGAAAAGTATGGATGCTTGGTCAGATTCTATATTTAATTATGGCGACTTTTGTTTTTATGCTTTTTATTTTTGGTGCTACGATTGTTTTGTCGGCGCAAAGGGCATTTCCGGCAAATATGTGGAGTGATACGGCAGCGGTGATGGGATATTCTAATATTGGAGAGCAGATTGCAGTTCCGGCATTTGTCAAGGTATTGGAGCTTACGTTTCCGTATCAATGTACTCTGCATATTTTTCTTTTGATGACCGGATATGCTGTTAGTATGGCAAGCATTATTTTATTTCTGAATCTTTGTAAGACTAATGGAGGAATGATTGGTGGAGTGGTTTTTACCGGATTTGGAATGATTTTGAATCCGGATATCGTGGCGGAATGGTTTGGAATTTCCCTTGAGCGGATGCGGTATGCAAATATTATATTTGGCTGGCTCTCTCCTCTTAATCATGCGACTTATTATATGCATAACTTTGGTTATGATAATCTGCCAAAGCTTGGAAATTCGTATTTGTTTTTTGCTGTAGTCAGCGTCATTTTTTTTGCATTGTCCCTTATAAAAATAAAAAATTATTCCTTCCAGTTTACGGGGACGCAGATGAGATAGAAGGAAGAACAAGAAATAAGGAGTCAGAAAATGGATGAACATACAGGAATTGAGGTTAAAAATGTATATAAATCCTTTGGGAAGGAACAGGTGTTAAAGAATATCAGTTTATCCATTCCACCGGGAAGTATTTATGGGGTGGTAGGCAATAACGGAAGTGGAAAAACAGTACTGATGAAATGTATCTGTGGGTTTATGAAATGTGACAGGGGAACTATCTGGGTAAATGGGAAGCAGATTGGGAAACAAATTGATTTTCCTGACCATTTAGGCGTCATTATTGAAACACCGGGGTTTATTCCTAATTTAAGTGGTTATAAGAATTTGAAAATTCTTGCTTCTTTAAAAGGGAGAATTGGTAAGCAGGAGATAAGGGAAACCCTGCATAAAGTAGGGCTTAATCCGGATATGAAAAAGCCGGTTACGAAATATTCCCTTGGAATGCGCCAAAGGCTGGGGATTGCCCAGGCGATTATGGAAAATCCAAAGGTGCTGGTTTTGGATGAACCCTTTAACGGTCTTGACCGGCATGGAGTGGTGGAAATGCGGATGCTTTTAAAAGAATTAAAAGCAGAAGGAAAGGCTATTTTGCTTGCCAGCCATAATGCACAGGATATTGAAGAACTTTGTGACCATGTACAGGATTTAATGTTGATAAAGGAATGAAAAGATGATGAAATGGAAGAATTTAAAAATAGTTGTTTTTTTTGCAGTTTTCATAACAGCAGGATTCCATATGACTTATAACAGAGTATTTGCAGAGGAATGGAAAAAACAGGAGAGCAGTTTCGGGTATGGAATAGAAGATGACGGAAGTGATACAGGCGGAACCGGTATCCAGGTACAGGGGGAAGAGGCAGCGGGAAAAGACGGAGAAGAAGGGGAAGATGTAGCTGGTTCCGATAATATGACAGTTTTTAGCATTGATAACAAAAATCTCTATACCGGTATGGATAAAACGTATTCAAAAGGATATGTTCCAAAGGTTAAGAAGGGAAAAGCAGTGATTGTCCTGCCATTACTGGCAAATGCAAAGATAAAAGGAGACAAGATAAAATCAACGGTAAATCTGGGGGAAGCGGAAACGATTCCCTTTGTGCAGAAAAATTATGAAAAGGATATCCGTTTAAAAAAGCATAAAATTGGAAGCAAAGGAAAAGAGAAGGAATGTTATCTGATATCCTATACGCTGGATTTGAAGAAGAACCGTTATAATGGAGGATATCCGGTCATCATTACTGTGTCGGCACAGGATGAGCAGGGAAATGAAATCCATCAGGAATTTACGGTTTATGTAACCATTACTGACGGAAGTGACATGAGTACTGTGGCAGATACCCCAACGGAGGAATCTGAAAATCCTCAGTTTACACCGAAGGTGATAGTAGATTCTTATACATTTTCAAAAGATACGATTGAGTCAGGAGATTCTTTTACGGTAAAGATTACCTTAAGGAATACCAGCAAAACAGATACTGTGAAAAATATGCTGGTAACGGCTGCTCCGGTTGAACAGATAGAAATGATAAGTAAGTCAGACAGCATTTATGTAGAAGAACTTCAAACAGAAAAAACCTGTGAAGTGACTTATGAATTCCGTATTCATTCATCAGCACCACAGGGGCAATACAGTGTTCCTATTACACTGGATTATGCAGACAGTAAGGGAACCTCCTATACGGGACAGGGAACGATAAAGATAATGGCAGCACTTCCGGTTAAGATTGAAATAGACCCTGTTGCGGTTCCGAAGGAAATACAGATGGGGGAAACAATAGAATTACAAACCCAGGTGATGAATCTGGGAAGAGGCAAGCTTTATAATGTAAGAGCAGTAATGGAGGCAGACGGTTTAACGGCGAAACAGACAGCATTTATCGGAGATATTGAAGCTGGAAGTGCCTTGTCCGGCAGCATGGAGGTTACCGCTGAGGGTCTTTCCGGGGACTCCTTATATGGAAAGACACGGGGAACCGTTACCTTTTATTATGAAGATGAGACCGGAAAGGAAATGAGTGAAGAGAAGGTTTTTGAAACCACAATTATGTCACCGCTTAATGAAAAAAAAGAACAAGAGGTACCTGATGATACCGGGCAGTGGTGGGTGATTATGGCAGTGATTGTAGTGACTCTGCTTGGAATGACAGGGGTGCTGGCTGCAAGAAAATTCCTGCATGTCCGGCCTCTGAAAAAGGATATGGACGAGATAGAAAATGATGAAAATTCGTAAGTTTTTAAGGTTGAGAAAACAAAATGATACAGTAAAGCTGATGTGTCTTTTTATACTGGCAGGTGCAGGATTTTTTGTCAATGTACTTTATCATGCAGGAAAACTTTACCATAGCGTGCAGTCTCCAGTGGAATATTACCTGATACATGGAAGTACGGTTACAAATGAACAGCTCAGTGCATTGGCACAGGAAGAGGATGTGGCAGCAGTGAGCCGGAGCCTTGATATTCCGGTAACGGTAAAATACCAGGGTCAGGAGACAATGATGACTTGTACAATGCTGTCAAAGTCCTATATAGAAACAGTTTATGGCATTACGGCATCCGGCAGTGAAAAGCGGTATTATATAAATCAGGCGGCATTTAAAGAAATTCAGGCAGGTTTTCTAGAAAATAATGTGTCATTGGAAAAAGAGAACATTACGGAATATGGGGAAGAATATAAAATCCAGTATCTGGAGGAAGAAGAGGGGGCAGAGGAAGAAGATATGCCACCACAGACTTTTCACTCTGCAAGACTTGTTGTGTTGAAAGAAAAAACAGAGCAGGAAACGGCATTTATCTGTACAGAGGAAGACGGTACAAGTCTTAATAAGTCAGATTCTGTGAGAGTGTTATTTTCCGGGTATGATTTAGATGGTATGAGACTGGAAAATCTTACAAAAATGGGATATGAAATTCAAAATGAGCAAATACTTGCTATGGAAGGATATGAGATGAAAATAAGATTGTTTCATATCCGGTATGGAATTCTAATATGTGTAGCCTGTTTTGTGGCATTGTATTATATGAAAAAAAGCATATCAGGATTACAACTATAATAATGGACAAATGAGTTTCACAATTATCTGATTTTTGAAACATTGTTTCACGAAAACAAGGTAATTAATAAGTTTCTTTGAAACATCCTGCCGGCATTTCTTAAAATGATGATAAACCGATAGATTTTTGATATATTGGTAACACTAAGAAATATATGAGGGACTTGAAAACCGCGGGAAAAGATCTTCATAAAATGAAAGGAGTGTTTGTTCATGGCTCAGGTAAGAGATTATGAAAAGTTAGCAGGAGACATTATCAATGCTGTCGGTGGAGAAGACAACATTGTAAATGTAACACACTGTGCCACCAGATTGAGATTGGTTTTAAAGGAGACACCGGGGGATGCAAATGCAAAGGTTTCAGAAATGCCGGGTGTTATTACAGTAGTAGAAAATAGCGGACAGTTTCAGGTTGTAATTGGAACGCATGCAAAGGACGTATATGCCTATGCTGCCCAAACCCTGAATTTAGGTGAGAATGGCGGAGAGGCGGATGCACCGAAGCAGGGGATTGTCAACCGGATTATCGCTACCATGTCAGCGGTGTTTGCACCATTTGTTTATATACTGGCAGCAGCAGGTATTTTACAGGGCTGCTTGATTATTATTAATTTGTTTGCACCACAGTTTGCAGAGACAGGAACATATGAGGTGCTAAGCTTAATGTCATGGGCGCCATTTACATTTTTACCGATTTTTATTGCGGTAACGGCTTCCAAGCATTTTAAATGTAATACGTTTGTTGCTCTGGCATGCTGTAGTGCATTGGTCAGTTCGTCTCTATCTGATATTGCGGCAAGGGTTGCAGAGGGAGAGACCATTAAGTTTCTCGGCATGTCATTGTCTGAGACAACATATACCTCGTCGGTATTGCCTCCCTTATTGCTGGTATGGGTACTATCCTACCTGGAAAGGTTTTTGGAGAAGCATCTGCCGGATGCAGTAAAGGCGTTATTTACACCATTTCTTTGTCTCTTAATTATGGTGCCTCTTACTGTGCTTGCTATTGGACCGGTCTCTACCGGTGCTGCAAATGCAATCGCCAACGGA
>ULOF01027173.1_pt1 | contig 18514 bp, 19 predicted proteins | sample 1952371 | NCBI WGS metagenome assembly ULOF01 (sample SAMEA4835597, study PRJEB28245) | human gut metagenome | biome: gut microbiome; material: fecal sample | place: Denmark | collected 2008 | reverse complement strand
ATTCCGCTTCGCTCCATCTCGGTCACGGGCTTCGCCCTATGTAAGATATTAGAAAGAAAGCATCTTATATGCAAGCATAACGATGCTTTCTTTCTAATATCTTACGCACGGCTCAACTGAAATGAAAAATGTTCGTCACCGTATAGTTTGCTTCCAAACTGTTCGGCAACGAACATTATATTACGATTCTTTCACACTTTCAAGTAATCTTTTTTTATTTCACACAATTGTCATATTTTTAACTATTCCAGATTCAAATGCTTCTTGAAAATAAAATTTGTTATGGCAAACAAGGCGGCGAAGCCTGCTATTCCTATAACATCCAGCACGGCAAACAGCCCATTTAAGAAAGCAAAACCACTTAAGTCTGCCATATACTGCCCCGGTGAAACTGCTACTGCAGCACCTGCCACCAGCACAATTCCCACTACCAGTACAATCTGTAATAAAATCATGAGAATAAAATAACACCCGATGGATGCCAGTATTCTCCATTTACCAAACAGCTGGCCAATCGCTATACATAAATATATCAGCAGCAGAGGCACAATAGACCAGAGCAATATTGCAGCCACAACCAGAATAACAGTAACCATGTATCGCGGCTGGAATGCATCCAACATATCCTTAAGCATCCACGTCAACTCATCATCTATAAAATTATCTACCCAGTAGTTCCCTACAAAGAAAATTGCAAGATACACATAAGTCACCACTGCGGCCAGAATTTCCCATAAACTGCCGCCAATAATTTTAGACCACAGTATTGTGGAAGACTTTGCCGGCAGAGTCCATGTGAGATAGCCGCGGTCTCCTACCATGGTACTATAGAACCGTATAACAACCAATACCTGGGCTGCCGCACCCACCAGCATAATCAGATAATAGTACCCATAAAAGCCAAGTACCTGAATCACTTCCCTAATTTCATACTGATAGGGAAGCATACATATTATTTTCATAAATATAGTAAAAATAAAACCTGCCAAAAATACAATTCCCATAGAAAACCGGTACGATTTTAATTCATTTTTCACTAATTTCCCTAACATCTGAACACCTCCCTGAATACCTGGTCTAAGGATTTATCGTAAGTCATACGAATATTGTCCACGGAATCATGACACACAATATTCCCCTGCTTAATCATAATAACATCATCTAAAATATTCTCTACATCGGATATCAGATGGGTGGAAATCAATATACTTCCCTCCGGATTGTAATTCGTTATAATTGTATTCAATATATAATCCCTTGCCGCCGGATCTACTCCTCCCATCGGCTCATCTAACAGATACAAGTCTGCTTTCCTGCTCATAACAAGAATTAACTGTACCTTTTCCCTGGTTCCCTTTGACATGGTTTTCAGCTTATCCTCGGGATTAATTCCCATGTCTGCTAACATCTGATATGCCACATCCTTCTGAAAATTAGCATACATTTCTTCAAAAAAATTAAGTATTTCCTTCACCTTTGTCCATTTGCTCAGGTAAGTACGCTCCGGCAGATATGCCACTGCTGCCTTGGTCTCCGGTCCGATTGGCATTCCCTTAACCGTAACCGTTCCCGACGTTGGCGTAAGAAGACCTGCACAAATCTTGATAAAGGTTGTTTTGCCGCTTCCGTTTGGTCCAAGCAGTCCAATAATTTTCCCTGGCTCCAAATTCAAATTCACCTGATTCAGCGCTAATGCCTTACTGTAACGCTTTGTAAGTGCATTACATTCCACTAAGCTCATATTTTTCCCTCCTCATAATCTGACAGCATTTGTATCATACTGCTTTTCTCATAACCCAATGCCTTCATCTCTTCATAAAAGGTTTTTACATGAAATGAAGCAAATTCTTTTTTTGTTTCTTCAATTAATGACACATCCTCTGTAATATATCTTCCCGTAGTTCGGACTGCAAACACAAGACTCTGACGCTCTAATTCCGACAGTGCCTTCTGCATTGTATTGGGATTCACCCTTGCTTCCTGTGCCAGTTCCCGCACCGGTAGAAGCTTCTCTCCCGGCTTATAATAACCAGAAACAATTCTTCGTTTCAATTCTTCCAGCAACTGCGTATAAATTGGTCTGTCCGATTTCAATTCCCAATTCATCCAACTCCTCCTTTCATGTATTATATGTATAATACAATAATACATTAGTACAATTTTGTCAATACAAAATTTATTTCCACTCAAAAATGGTTGACTGAACCATTTTCTCATATGCTTGCACACAATAAAAGAATGTATTTCCATCCGAAAATACATTCCTTCTACATGATGTCAATCCCTATCATTTACTCTATTGCTTTTCTTCTGCGTTTTCCGTCTCCGAAACCTTTCGAATCCGGACCTTTTTAACCATCCGGTCCTCCCGTTCCAGTGCCTCAAAAAGAAATCCCTGGTAAGCTATCTGAATATTGTCCTGTTCCTCCGGAAGTCTGCCATATTCGTAAAGCATGAATCCATTTACGGTATCAATATCCTCCTCCGGAAACCGTATATCGAACAAGTCTTCTAATTCTTCAAGCTCTGTACTTCCTCTTACAATATATCCGTCTCCAGCAGCAAGCTCCATAATATCAATCTCTTCTTCATCATGCTCATCTAAGATATCCCCCACAATCACCTCTAAGATATCCTCCATGGCAACAATTCCCTCGGTCTGACCATATTCATCCACAACAATAGCCATATGGTTTTTACTTGCCTGCATATCGTTAAATAATTTACTAATCTTCTGGGTCGGATGGACATAAAATGGCTCACTTACAACTTTTCTTACATTCTGTCTCGCATCCTGCATATAAGCAGCCACTGCATCTTTTATATGTAAAATTCCAAGAATATTATCCACATCCTCCTCAAAAACCGGATATCTGGAATAGCTATTTGCCAGCATAACCTCCAATGCTTCCTGTATATCCAAATCTGCCTCAATACAGACCATTTTCTGCCTTGGGGTCATAACGTCCCTTGCTTCTTTATCGCCAAACGCAAATACATTTGTAATTAATTCTGCCTCATCCGGCTGGATTGCTCCCTGTTCATGACCTTCCTCGATAATTGATAATATCTCTTCCTCTACTGCATCTGCCTGTTCTTCACTATTTTTTTTATTAAAAAATGCTTTAAGGTTACTGGGCCCATTCATTGCCATATATTAAATTCCCTCTTTTCTTTACCGTTTGTCTATGAAATATAACACTATTTTTTTCATCGGTCAACATATTTTCATATTTTCCTAATTTATTGTTTACAGTGACAAACTAATCTTTAATGCCTGGTTGACGTTTCCCATAATTTCATCATCCAAATGACATACCTTCTCTCTCAGACGCTGCTTGTCAATTGTCCGCACCTGTTCTAATAAAATCACAGAATCTTTTGCAATATTACAACGATTTGCTGCAAGCTCCACATGGGTTGGAATCTTAGCTTTATTCTGTCTGCTGGTAATGGCTGCACAAATAACAGTAGAACTATATCTGTTTCCTGCTTCATTCTGTATAATCAGTACAGGTCTGACCCCTCCCTGCTCCGAACCCACAACGGGTCTTAAATCTGCATAATAAATGTCACCTCTTGTTACAAGCAATGGTATCACTCTCCATTTACAAATTCCTGATTTTTCATGTACACATTGAATATGTAATGTATCTGTCAATGTTTTCTGTCTTTCTTTTCTCATCAGGTATTCTAAGTATTACCATTGTATTCCAAGTCTATTCAGTTTGTGCGGTGTATTATTTGGATTTCAGTCTGGAAATTATCCCGTCCCCTAATCTAACAGGTAATTCTTCTCACCGGCAATCCTGCCATCCCGGTAAAATATTCTTGGTACCCGACGGTTTACATCACAGACAAATTCATAATTAAAGCTGGCTGACATTCCCGCCAGTTCTTCCACACTTATATAGTTATCTCCCTGTTTTCCTACCAGCACCACCTCGTCTCCAATCTGGACATCGGATATTTTACTCACATCGACCATAGTCTGGTCCATACAGACACGCCCCACAATAGGCACATACTGTCCATGTAACAGCATTCTGCCCTGATTCGACAGTGCCCTTGGATAACCGTCGGCATAGCCCACCCCTATAGTTGCAATTTTTTTATCCTCCAAAAGCGTATAGGTTCCGCCATAACCAACAGTCTGCCCTTTTTTTACCATTTTTACATTCATGATATGGCTTTTTAATTCCATAGCCGGATATAAAATACAAGCCTCCTTATTCATCTCCTCTGATGGGTAAAGTCCATAAGTAGCGATACCGGAACGCACCATATCATAGATATCATTGGGCATTTCCATTATTCCTGCACTGTTAGAAATATGCCGGATAGCAAATATAATTCCCTCCTCCTCTAACCAGTTTATCATCTGGGTAAAGGAAGCCAGCTGATAGTTTGCCGAAGCTTTATCCTTTTCATCTGCCTTAAAATAATGCGTAAAAATTCCCTCCATATCCAGATTGGAAAGCTTTGAAATAGCCACTATTTCCGAAACACTTTCCCTTGTACAGGAAAAACCAATACGGTTCATTCCGGTATCAATCTTAATGTGCAGTTTCCCCGTACCGCCAAGTCTGCCGGCAGTCTCTGATAATGCCTTAGCCTGTTTATAGGTAAAAACCGTCTGGATAATATCATATTTTATAAGGTCTGAAAAAAGGCTTTCGTCTGTCATCCCTAATATCAATATCGGTTTATCAACTCCTGCCCTTCTCAGTTCAATTGCTTCGTCAATGCAGGCAACGCCAAAATAATCTGCCAAATCCTCTAATGCCTCTGCCACCTCTATTGCACCATGCCCATAGGCATTTGCTTTGACCACTGCCAGAAGCTTCTTTCCCTCTGGTATACAGCCTCGCATAATCTCAATATTTTTTCTTATGGCATCCAGACTAATATCAGCCTGAATCCGGTAATATTTACCCATTGTTTGTATGCCTCCTTAAAATGCCATCCATTTATTCCAGCCTATTTTCATACTATCTCATTACATCACCTAAGCATTCTATAATATCGGATGCCAGCATCGCATATTTCCCTTTTTTCTCTGCTGCCCTGTCACCCGCCTGGCAATGTACATAGGTTCCCATTTTTGCTGCCTCTGCAAGTGACAATCCCCCTGCTATCATTCCTGCGATAATTCCGGAGAGTACATCCCCGGAGCCTCCTGTAGACATTCCATTATTGCCTGCCAGGCTCATATAGGTTTGTTCCCCCCCATTTGTCACAATGGACTTTGCATCCTTCAGCACCAAAGTAACTCCCATTTTTTTTGCGAACTTTCTTGCTGTCTCAAAACGGTTTTCTGCAATCTCTGGCACAGTTTTACCGATTAACCGGCTCATCTCTTTCATATGAGGTGTCATAATAATAGACACGGATGCCGTGTTTAATAGTTCAATATTATTGGACAAAATATTCAATGCATCTGCGTCTACAACAAGAGGTACCTCTGCATTCATTAACAGCTCATAAAGCATCCGTTCTGATGTAATATCCACCCCAAGTCCCGGACCTACCACTATAACGGTTGCCCATTTCATTGCATCTTCAATACAGGAAAGCGCTCCTTCATAATCATGGTAGGTCATCATAACTGCCTCCGGAAGCTGGGACTGAATAATCATCCGGTTGCTTTCATGAGTATATATCTTTACCAGTCCGGTTCCCGTCCTATATGCTGCCTTTCCACATAAAAATGCCGCGCCTGACATATTTTTGCTCCCTGCAATCACCGCTACTTTTCCATAGGTTCCCTTGTTGGAGTTATCTATTCTTTTGGGAAGCTTGCTCATATCAGTGGAATCATACGCATAAATCTTCGGCTTCACCTGTTCAATGGCATTATTTGGAAATCCAATACCAGCACAGACAAGCTTTCCGCAATAATCAATTCCGTCAGAAAAAAACATTCCTAACTTTCTCAAGCCGAAGGTCACCGTATAATCGGCATGAAATGCCATCCCAAGAATCTCTCCTGTTGTGGCATCTATACCGGAAGGCACATCTATGGCAATCTTAATCGCATCTATCTGATTCAACAACTCAATTGCCTTCTTTGCCACCCCTTCAACAGGTCTAGAAAGTCCCACACCAAAAATTCCATCTACCACCACACTATAGTCCTTATTGGGAATTGCTTTACGCAGACGGATTCCCATATGACGCAGAATATTGCGCTGAAGCTGGAATTGCGAAGACACCCTTGCCACCGAGCCCACATAAAAAATATCCACATTATATCCCCGTTCCAGCAGGATTCTTCCCACAGCCAGCCCATCACCGCCGTTATTCCCGCCTTCCACCGCAATTAGAACTCTTCCTCTTGTAGTATTGACCTTTTCAATCTGTTTCACCACCTGCATTGCCGCCCGTTCCATCAACACTTCGGCAGGAATCCCGATTTTATCAATTGTATAAGTATCAATCGCCTGCATTTCCTTTTTTGTAACAATATATTGCATATATTATCCTCCTGCTATATCCCACACCCCATCTGCTCTGCATACCTTCCTACTAAGCTCTGCTCCGCCTCGCTAAGTATTCAGGCATCGGTTTCGGGCTTCGCCACTCCGACATGCACCTCGATTCCGCTCCGCTCCATCTCGGTTTCGGGCTTCGCCCTATGTAAGATAGAGGAAATAAGTCTGCTGATATGCAAGCATATCACATTCTTATTTCCTCTATCTTACGCATGTCTCATTATTTGAAATATTCTACACCGGATTCAAAGATTAACTGATTCTGGTCTCCATAAATATTGACTGCCACCGAATCATCTCTTCGCTCTGAATGCGCCATCTTGCCCAGAATACGCCCATCCGGGCTGGTAATACCCTCAATTGCCGCATAGGAACCATTTACGTTATAGTTCTCATCCATAGTCGGATTGCCATGAATATCAACATACTGGGTCGCAACCTGACCGTTTGCAAACAATTTATCAATCCACTCTTTACCTGCCACAAAACGACCCTCACCATGGGAAATTGGCACGGTATAAACACCGCCCAATTTTGCCTTCTGTAACCATGGACTCTTGTTTGTAACAACCTTTGTATAAACCATCTTAGACTGGTGACGTCCAATGCTGTTCATTGTAAGAGTCGGAGAATCCTCCTTCTGCGAGGTGATTTTTCCATACGGTACAAGACCAAGCTTAATTAGAGCCTGGAAACCATTACAGATACCCAGTGCCAAACCATCTCTCTCCTCAAGCAGCTTCATTATCTCATCCTTTAGCTTTGCATTTCGAAATGCCGTAGCAAAGAACTTCGCAGAACCCTCCGGTTCATCACCTGCTGAAAATCCACCAGGAAACATGATAATCTGCGCCTGAGAAATTGCTTTAGTAAACGCCTCCACAGAATCCAAAATATTGTTCTCTGTCATATTCTTAAATACTATAGTCTCCACATTGGCACCGGCACGCTCAAAGGCTCTTGTGGAATCATACTCACAGTTGGTACCTGGGAATACCGGAATAAATACCTTTGGTTTTGCTACCTTATTTTTGCATACATAAATATCTGATGTATTGTAAATATCTGCTCTTACCGCTTCCTGTTTCACATTAGAGGAGGTTGGGAATACCTTTTCCAGCGTTCCCATCCATGCTGCCAGCGCCTCTTCCATTGTAATATCTACATCCTGATAACGGAAGCTTCCATTCTCTGTTGTATGTCCAATGCATACTGCTGAAACAGTTAAGCTATCCGTATCTGTTTCCTTCACCTCACAGATAATTGCACCATAATCCTTTTGTAACATCTGTGACTCTGATACAGAGGAATCAACAACCGCACCAATTCCATTACCAAATCCCATTTTCGATACCGCTTCTACAATACCGCCAAAGCCGACTGCATAAGCGGACAGAATCTTTCCTGCCTGCATATCCTCATAGAGCGCAGAATATGTCTTCTTCATATCCTCATAATCCGGAAGTCCATATTCATCTCTCTTAATATTAATCTTAACAATCACATTGCCTGCACCCTTAAACTCAGAGGTCACTACATCTCCTGTCTTTGCCACGTCAATTGCAAAAGAACAGAGGGTAGGTGGTACATCAATATCATTAAAAGAACCGGACATAGAATCCTTTCCACCAATCGAAGCAAGTCCGAATCCCATCTGTGCAGAGTAAGCTCCCAGCAATGCAGCCATAGGCTCACCCCATCGCTTGGAATCATCACCTAAACGCTTAAAATATTCCTGGAAGGTAAAGTAAATTTTCTTCCAGTCACCGCCGGAAGCAGCAATTTTAGCCACGGAATGTACAACGGAATAAATAGCACCGTGATATGGCGACCAACTCAGTAAATACGGGTCTAAGCCATAGGACATCATAGTTACTGTATCACATTTCCCCTTATCTAACGGCAGTTTTGCAATCATAGTCTGTGTTGGAGATAACTGGTATTTTCCACCATATGGCATAACCACAGTACCGGCTCCAATGGAACTGTCAAACATCTCCACAAGACCCTTTTGTGAACAGACATTCAAATCACTTAATGTATCCAGCCATGTCTTCTTCACATCTGAAAAATCAGCCTTCCCATCAAAATAATCCGCATCCTTATCCGGCATAGAAACCGTCACATCACTTTCCTGATGTGCTCCATTCGTATCAATAAAGCTTCTTGCAATATTTACGATTTCTCTGCCTCTCCAGGACATCACAAGACGTGGGCTTTCGGTTACCTCAGCTACTACCACCGCTTCTAAATTCTCCTCTTCGCAGTAGCCTAGCATTTTCTCTACATTTTCTTTATCTACAACCACTGCCATTCTCTCCTGGGATTCAGAAATAGCAATCTCTGTACCGTCGAGACCAGCATATTTCTTCGGCACCTTATCAAGGTCAATGATAAGTCCATCTGCCAGCTCACCAATAGCAACACTGACACCGCCTGCACCAAAATCATTACACTTACGAATAATACTGGCAACCTCTTCTCTTCTAAATAATCTCTGAATCTTTCTCTCCGTAGGCGGATTACCCTTCTGCACTTCAGAACCACAGGTGTCAATAGACTTTGTGGTGTGCTTCTTAGAACTTCCCGTTGCACCACCGATACCGTCACGTCCGGTTCTTCCTCCAATCAAAATAATAACATTTCCCGGGTCAGAGGTTAAACGCTTTACATTCTTCTTTGGAGCAGCGGCAACCACTGCGCCAATCTCCATACGCTTTGCCACATAATTCGGGTGATATACTTCATTTACTAATCCTGTTGCAAGTCCAATCTGATTACCGTAAGAACTGTATCCCTGTGCTGCAGTGGTGACTAATTTTCTCTGTGGAAGCTTGCCCTCCAGAGTTTCGGAAAGGGCCTTGGTCGGATCCGCTGCACCGGTTACACGCATAGCCTGGTACACATAAGAACGTCCTGACAACGGGTCACGGATACAGCCGCCTAAACAGGTAGCAGCACCACCAAAAGGCTCAATCTCCGTTGGATGATTATGGGTCTCATTCTTAAACTGGATTAAATACATAACCTCTTCTCCGTCAATGGCAACCGGAACTTCAATAGAACAGGCATTAATTTCATCAGATACCTCCATCTCCTGAAGTTTTCCCTCTGCACGAAGTTTTTTCATTGCCATCAATGCAATATCCATCAGACATACAAATTTATCATCCCGCCCCTTATACAATATTTCTCTGTCTGCCAAATACTGGTTATAAGTATCCTCAATAGGCTTTCTGTAAAATCCATCCTCAAAGGTCACATTGGTAAGCTCTGTAGCAAATGTGGTATGACGGCAATGGTCAGACCAGTAAGTATCTAATACACGAATCTCTGTCACGGACGGGTCTCTGTTTTCCTCATTTTTAAAGTAATTTTGTATATGGAGAAAATCCTTAAATGTCATGGCAAGTCCCAAAGAATCATACAACTCCTTCAGGCTGTTTTCCGGCATATCCTTAAATCCATCAAAAATCTCCACATCAGCCGGTTCCTCAAACTGCTGAATTAAGGTTTCTGGTATCCGCTTATCATCGGTCTCCCGGGAATCCACCGGATTGATACAATATGCCTTAATTTTATCAAATTCTGCATCACTGATTCTGCCTGTAATTACATAGGTTGTAGCACAACGGATAACGGCTTCTTCTTTTTCGTTCAAAAGCTTCACACATTGCTCTGCCGAATCTGCCCTCTGGTCAAACTGTCCCGGCAGGGCTTCTACAGAAAATACTCTGTCTCCTGCTTCCACAGGGAATGTCGTTTCATACACATAATCTACCGGCGGCTCAGAAAATACAGTCTTTAATGCCCTTTCATACGTCTTATCAGATACATTCTCCACATCATAGCGAATCAGTATCCTGACCTTTTCGATATCCAAATCCAAATATTCTGTCATTTCCTCAAACAATTCCTTCGCCTTAACAGCATATTCGGGCTTCTTCTCAACGTATACTCTCTTGACCTTACTCATATTATCCTCCTAAAGTATCACCACATTATTTATTAATCATAAATAATACTATATAATAACTTGAAAGTGAAGTCAAACATTCTTCACCCTTTTCTGTATGATTTTCCCAAAGAAAAAGGTCTTCCCAAAGAAGAGAAAACCTTTCATTCTACATAAATATAAGCTTATATCTGTCACTCGGCTACTTTATCAATAATTGCCTTTAACTGCTCCGGCTCAAATGGTTTCGAAACAAACTCGTTTGCTCCGTTTTGAACAGCTTCTACTATCTTGGTTTTCTGCCCTGCGGCAGTAACCATAATAACCTTTGCATCCGGATACTCACCCTTAATCTTCTTAAGTGCTTCGATTCCGTCCAGCACTGGCATCGTGATATCCATTGTCACAACATCTGGCTTTAATTCAACATATCTGTCATAGCCTTCCTGTCCATTGGTTGCTTCTCCAATTACTTCATAACCTGCGTTCTCCAATATTCCCTTTAGTATCTTTCTCGATGTTCTTGAATCATCTACAATTAATATTTTTATCATAACTTGCCTCCCGATGCCTTACAGACAACACTTCTGTCGTCTCCGGCATATACATATAATTAAAGGTTACTTCATCTAACCTTATTTTTCATTTAGTTCAAAGTACATTCTGCTCCAATACACACAATCAAATCTACCGCTTTACCCTTCACATATACCGGTACTCTGAACATATTCCCTTCTGTCTGTATTGTGGTCATCTCTTCCTTCATAATCGGTGGACACATATCAATATCCACATCTTCATGGCTTAATTTTGTTGCATACAGACCATTATTACAATTCAGAAACTCGCATGCTGCATCCAAAACATCCAAATCCACAGTAGCAAATTCCTCCTGTGCATATCCCTGTGCAATTATCTTAATTCCCTGTCCATCCCCACAAAAACCGGTGAAAAACTTATGGGCACCGTCCAGCTCCTGTGCGGCAACATAGGAAGCGGTATATTCTGTAATCTTCTCTACCTTTTCCATGCGGAAATACCGGTCAATAAAACGAACAATATTTCTTGCCATCAACTCAATATAATCCCTGACCATGGATGGTATGGATTCATCCTTTACAAATATCGGTACAATTCTGTCTATATCTCCGCTCTTAATGGCTTCAATATCAGATGCGGAGTAATGCTCTGATTTCTTATATGCATTCAGTTCGCTCTGAATCTGTTCTAAAGTCAGAATATTCTGCTCAATCAATGCCTGTACAAACAACAGATACTCTTCTCCCTGCTTCTCTAACAGCTTTCCAACCTGCTCCTCTGTCAGATATCCCTTTTCTACTGCGATATCACCAAATCTCTTATCTTGTGTTTGCTGCAGATTATTCACCTCATCCGCCTGCCCTGTTGTCATATACCCGGATTCAACTGCGAGCAATCCCATCTTCACCCTGGTATTCTTACTATCCGACATGATGAAATTATATTGCTCCTGGGTTAAAATCCCCTTGTCTACTAAATACTTACCAAAATATACTCCGAACATATTAGCCCCCTTATGTATTACTTTCTCAATATTGTATATCATCACAATTTTCTATTGTTAATTATAACACACTTTTACTATAACATGCAATTTATTTTCTCTTTTTTTGTGAAATATAACAAAAACTTTTCATTTCCGGGCTTTCCAGTACAATAAAAAGGAACCTTATAATTTTTTACTCTTTTGATTGAATAATCTTTTCTTATTATATATAATGTATGAAGAAGCCTGACAGGAAAGGATTTATTATATGTCAATCAAAAAATCATTACAAAGTTCCATGTTACTCATGGCTGTCATACCTGTTATTGTGATGGCAATTTTATCTTATATTGTTGCTACTACCAAGTATGCAGAAATTAATATAGAAAATGTAAAAGATACGGCAAAGAATTATAGCTATGGATTTTCATCCAAGCTGCAATCACAAATTATTGAGACATCTGCGCTGGCTCATTCCAGTGATATAAAAAGCTATCTGTTGGAAAAAGTCAATTCCCCGGATGGATTACTGAACACAACCTCTGCTTATACTGATATCCAAAATAAAATTACCGAGATTTCAAATAATTTCAACAATACTATAAATTATTATATTTATGACATAGATGGATATCTCGTTCTCTCATCTTCTTCCGATTCCTCCTCCGACTGGAAAGAGGTAATGACAGACTCTGTAGCTACTCTTGAAGAAATGACTATAATCTCCAACTCAAGCTTTACAGAGAACACTTTAGATATCGTCTATCCGGTTACCGTAAAGGACTCCATCATTGGATTGGTGCGGACAAATATCACAGCCGGCTACCTCGGAAATTATCTTTCCAACTCCGGAACACGCAAAACCTTCATACTGGATGAAAACGGAAACCCTTTATTCGGATATGATACAAAAGAGGACACCTCGTTTTTAACATATCTAAAACAGGCTTCCAATATACCTGCAACGCAAAGCTCCGACTCAGTAATCACGGATTCCTTTTCCGAAAGCAATGATTCCATATATGGCTATTGTACACTTTATGACTGGATTTATATTGTGAAACAGGATACCTCTGTCTATACAAGCATTGTATCCACTCTGCCAGTCATTTTTCTGATTTTATTAATCATTGTTATGATTGTTTCCATGCAGATAAGCAAAAGCATTGCCACCAAATATACCCTTCCGATTTTGGAGTTAATCCAAAAAATGCAGAATGCGGCAGACGGACAGTTGGATGTGCAGTGCAATATGGAACGGGAGGATGAATTTGGAATCTTATCTAACAACTTTAATCAAATGATGCATATCATCTCTACAAATTACAATGAAATATCTGAAGCACGCAAAGAACTGGAAGCCAACCAGGCTGAACTGCAGAATAACTATCACAATATTGAAAAGCTGGCATATACAGATGCGTTGACTGGTTTATATAATCGTATGGCATTTTTTAAATATACAACAGAAATATTATCGGATAGTCCTGGTGGGTTAAAAAATCATGCTGTTATCTTTATTGATTTAGATGGTTTTAAATCCATCAACGATACATTGGGGCACGACTATGGCGACATGCTGTTAAAAGCCGTTTCCTCTAAGCTTGCCTCTTTTATCAACGAAGATGATATTCTTGCCAGAAATGGTGGAGATGAATTTGTTATTTTCAAAAGACAGATAACAGACCGTGAAGAGCTGGAAGATTTTCTTACTACTTTAGTATCCATCGCAACCCATCCCTTTGTACTGAATGATGAAACTGTGCATATTACTTTAAGTGCCGGTGTAGCTCTTTTCCCACAAAATGGTCTTTCCTTAAGTGAGTTGATGAAAAATGCAGATATCGCAATGTATTCCTCCAAGAATACTGGCAAAAACAGCTATACATTTTTCAGTTCTTCCATGGAGGACGAAATAAATCGTCGAAACGATTTGGTTGACATACTGCGGGATGCCATAGAAAATAAGGACATTTATTTACTTTATCAGCCTCAGGCAGACATTTCAACCGGTGAAATTATTGGTTGTGAGGCATTAATGCGTTTAAATTCCCCTATTGTAGGTTTCGTGTCACCAGATGAATTTATACCCGTCGCTGAGGAATGCGGCCTGATTGATGAATTGGGAGAATGGGCTCTGTTTGAAGCATGCAGCTTTAACCAGCGTCTTATTGACGCAGGCTTTAAACCATTGCAGATATCTGTTAATGTCTCCACTGCACAGCTTCGGGGAGACCGTTTAATTCGGGCAATTGAGGCCCTTCCAGAAAAAACATCCATGCCATTAAAATATTTGGAAATCGAATTAACAGAAAGTGTTTTGATGAAAAACTTTGAGCACAATCTGACTTTAATCAACCGCATGAAGGAGCTGGGTATTCAAATTGCACTGGATGATTTTGGCACTGGCTATTCATCCTTTAGCTACCTGACCAGAATCCCAATCAATACACTGAAAATCGATAAATCCTTTATTGCTGGTATCTGTGAAAATGAAAATGACACCTACATCGCAGGAACCATTATCCGCCTGGCACATCAGCTTGGCATAACCGTTATTGCCGAAGGTGTTGAAACCATTGAACAATTGAAAATCTTACAGGAACAAATGTGTGACATCCTGCAGGGTTATTTCTTTAGCCGGGCAATATCAGAAGAAGATTTTATTGAATTGTTAAAAATTAATTCATAGGAGGATTTTATATGAAGAATAATAAAACTACTATCATTACAGAAGACACCATTTCTTTATATCTGGACAACAACCAGGAGGTAGAATGCGATATTCTGGCAATCTTCCCATTAAAAGAACAATTTTATATTGCCTTAATGCCGCAGTCGCCTATTGAAGGATATGACGAAGGCGAATATTTTCTCTACCGTTACCAGTCAGATGGTGAAAATGCGGAACTTTCCGAAATAGAATCCGATGCAGAATGGGAAGCTGTAGAGGAAAAGTTTGATGAGCTTCTGGATGAAGAAGAATTTAACCGTTTGGAAAACTCAAAAATGGTTCACTGAACCATTTTCTCATATGCCTGGCAACAACAAAGGATGAAGGCATCAGCTTTCATCCTCATCTTCTATTATTATGAATTTGTCATTGTCTTTAATTGCTGGATTAATTCCAAATCCTCTTCCGTTACCCTCATATTTGTATTGATTTTCCTTCCCTCTGGAGATATAACACTGATTTCAATAATACTGCCCTCTCCAATACTTTTTGCTGCTGCTGTAAAAAACATCGGCACCTTAGGATGATTATTTTTAAATTTATCTATTAAGCCCTTTATCTGCATTAATGCCATTGGATTCATGCTCCATTCCTCCTAATTTTGTATGTTATTTGTTAAATCACTGCCTATAATCATATCACTTTTCCATATATCCGTAAAGACTGAAAGAAAGTATGCCGGTGCTTTCACATCCTGCTGATAAATGCTATAATATAAATATCTGCCAGTATCAGAAGAAGTTCTATTTACCCATTTAAGGAGACATTTGCCATGGATTTACAAAAATTAGTAAGCTATTTGAGACAATGCATTAAAGAATACGACATGATTCAGAAAAATGATAAAATTGCAGTGGGTCTTTCCGGAGGAAAAGACAGTCTTACTTTATTGGCCGGCCTGCAAAAATTGCAAAGCTTTTTTCCTGAGCATTTCGAATTGGCAGCAATCTATGTGGACTTGGGAATTTCTGACTCCGCCCACAATATCCATGTCTTGGATTCCTTCTGCCAGCAAATGGACATTCCATTTTACACAGTAAATACTTCTATCTACCAAATTGTTTTTGAAGAACGAAAAGAAAAAAATCCCTGTTCGCTATGTGCAAAACTCAGAAAAGGGGCGCTTAACAACAAAGCGCTTGAATTAGGCTGTAACAAAATTGCATATGCACATCACAAGGATGATTTTATTGAGACCAGCATGATGTCACTTCTGCTGGAAGGACACTATTACTGCTTTCCTCCAGTAACATACCTTGACTCAACAAAGCTGACTGTAATTCGTCCAATGCTATACATTGATGAACGGGAAATCGAAGGCTTTTCTTATCGAAATAATCTGCCTGTCATTCAAAATACATGTCCTGCAGATAAACATACCAAACGCCAGGAAATAAAAGAATTTATTGAAAAAAGCTCTGCTCAATTTCCGGATATCCGCAAAAATTTAAATGCTGCAATATTAAATTATTTTGAGTCGGCAAAAAACGCTTAAAAATTGAGCTGAATCACGCCTAATTATAAGTGTCTTAATCATTTGCTTTTGCCTTTATGATTTATCATATAATTTCATAAAAGCAAGCATATAGCTATCGACTAATTCACATCTCCAATTTTTATTCTACAGCAATTAACAGCTTGTTTCGTTATTCAACAGCTTAGTCAAATCTGCAACAGACACATCCATTTTTACAGACACTTCTTCCATGGTCATACCAGAAGCAAAAAAACGCTTTATAACCATTTTCATATTCTCTCCGACTTCTATGATATGTCCGTCTAAATCATAAAATCGAATTACGCGCTGTCCCCAGCTATGGATATTCGTTACATCCTGCACAATGAGTAAGTTTTTTCTCCATGCCGCAATTTCTCATAGTATCTTGTCATTTTCTGTTTGGTTTACGTTTAATGGCAAGCATCTTCTCAAAATCACTAAACATAGTGATATCAACCGGCTCAAACATTACCCATTTTCCGTCATGGTAAGTTTTAGCCTCATCATAAATTTTTTGTACGCTTTCAGAATAATTTTCTCTGGTTTCTTCAAACTTCTCTCTTTCGGCTTTTCCAAAGATAATCATAAACCCAATACAGTTTTCCCTTACATATAATGAGCAAAGTGTTTTTCCGCCTCTGCGATATTTATATTCATACGTCCATGTTTTTCCACCTTTGTTCCAAATACAATCCATATCATATTTTTCATCTATCATGGTGCATATTTTCTGCCACACGTCATATAATGGTGACCCAACTAACGCCGCCAATTCTTCTGTATTCGGTATTTTATCAAGCATAATGAAACCTCCCTTCAAATTCTATTTGTCCAACCGGACACTATTCTTTCTATGAATTACCCTTAATTTATAAAGATATTCTCTTGAGATTATTTTTTCTTACGGAGCTTTAGCTCAATATTCTTTTGTTTTGCTACGCTTTGAAACAAACTTGCAACAAAAGAACACTGTTCTTTAAATGTGAATTTCTCTAGTTCCGAATTGTTTTCAATTTGCATGAGTATCCCTTTTATCTCCTGCAATTCCAAAAGATTGACCGCTACACAAAAAAAATTCTTTTTCCTGCCATCGTTATAGTTAACTAATAGGAAATTCAATAGTTCAATTTTTTCTATCTGCTCCGCATTGAATGCTTCTATCCCTATCTCTTTTGCTTTTTTTAAATCAGCTTTTTGGCTACGATGTGTAATGAATGAATCACAATCATCTATATGCTTATACTTCTCACAAGGGTACTCATTACATTGAAAACAATATTCCACACCATTATGTTCTAAACTACACTTTGCAATTTTGCAGGATTGATTTCCATCTCCACCCCCGCAGCCAGGACAGTATTTATTCAAGTACATGGGGCATAATCCGCACTTCAATCCACAAAGAGAAAATAACTGATTGTCTCTATAAAAACCCTTCATACATTGTACCTCCAATTCATTCCAGAAAAGCCCATTTTACACAAATGTTTTTCTCAATTCTTCAATATCTTTTTCAATAAGCGGACGCATACTGTCCTTATATTTTTTCAGATTCAATGTCCTTAGTTTTTCTTCTATTTTTCCGCATAAGTCAGGTTTATAAAGGATTACGGTATGAAGCGCAGACAAGCATTGTCTTACCACGGTCGGCTTGTCATCATCCAATATTGTAAGCAGTTTGTCTATATGCTGTTCCAGTTTATTCTTTGAATCCCACTGTGCTTGTGCGCAACACATACGGAAACCTCTTACACGCACAAGTGAACTTTTATGCAAAAGCAGTTTCAGGTATTTCTCAAAATAGCTATACAACTCATCTGAGCCAGCAGACACAGCTTCAAGTTCCAAAAGAAATCTATAAGCAACAGTATTATTCTTATCTTGTAATTTTTCAATTATATCCATGATACTTCTCTCCACTAAATATAAATCTGTCTTTAATCTACAGATTTTACACCATTTTCTATTTCTTCTTCAGCCTCATATATTGCTTAATCAATCTTCATTGTTCCAACAAAGCTGCCATATAATTCACTACTCATTTCAAAAAATAGAGTGACTTTTAGGGGCTTTTAACTTTTACAAAAAATAAAAACACTAAAAATTTAGCAAAAACCAAACTTCCAGTGCTTATTTAAACAGGGGATGAGAGAATCGAACTCCCACCAAAGGTTTTGGAGACCCCTATCATACCATTTGACCAATCCCCTATATATAATGATAGACTACCATATTGCAGGTAATCTGTAAAGGAATATATATACCTTCAGAACTTCATACAAAGATTTCCATCTCCCAAACATATCTT
>ULOF01020175.1_pt1 | contig 18822 bp, 15 predicted proteins | sample 1952371 | NCBI WGS metagenome assembly ULOF01 (sample SAMEA4835597, study PRJEB28245) | human gut metagenome | biome: gut microbiome; material: fecal sample | place: Denmark | collected 2008 | reverse complement strand
AGCCATTGACAGACAGGCGATATTTTTTTCACAACCTGTTTTGCCATTCCCATCATCATACTCCAATGAAAGCCGAGATGAAGTGCCATCCATACCAATCCCCAATAAGCAGAAAGCATATGCAGGTTTCTGGCAAAGGCACGTCCTCCTTTTATCGGCAGAAACGCAAATGCATGCCTGGAAAGAATAACTCCACTAATGATTGAACCAATCATTGTCAGAAAGATTCCTGCGACGAGGATAGCCTGCCAAATACGTAGTGCGGTGTATTTTCCTCTAAAGACATTTTGGAGCCATTGATGATTCAGCACATGATGCGTAACAAAAAGTACAAATATTCCGACTCCCAGCCATTCATGTGCGGTCTCTCCGACAAGCTCATATGCCATGAGGAACAGCAGTATAACTATCATACCAATATCAACTGCTATTTTTAAAACTGTTTTTCTTTTCATACCGGCTGTCTCCTTTTCTGTTTTTTATTTTTCATCTGTGACATGCTATTTTCTTTATGAATTTCCTTTTACCGAATAAATCAATCGGATGCCGTGTCCGGAGTACCGTCTGCCGCAGGAGCAAGCATCAGACTCAGTTCGTCCACAACTCCCTGTTGCAAAAACGTCCAGTTGACAGTTTCGCCACCACAGATCAACATAGTATCAATTGTTTCGCATCAATAGCCAAGTCCATGCAGCCATTCCTCTACATCAGCTGCTACATCAGATATAGACTCAGCTGCGGTTTCATGGACAACAGCAAATCCATCAGAAATCACTGTGGCATCCGGTTCCAGTTCCTGAATCGTGTCGGGTGTACTGGAAAGGCGGCTGCCTCTATGCACATCGAATGGAATAATTGTCTTTCCTGAGAAATCGTATTCATCAAAAAAGCTATACATAACCTATGGCAAATCATACCACCACAACGGATAGCCCAAAATAATCGTGTCGTATCTTTCAAGATTTTCAATATGGGCTGCAAGCTCAGGCCTCGCACTATCATCCTGTTCATCTGCTGCCTGATTAACCAGCGTTTCATGGTCAAGAGGATACTTGTCTACCGTTTCAATGCGGAACAAATCACCGCCTATAGTTTTTTGAATCGTCTTGGCAACATACTCTGTATTTCCCATCACCTCATTATCCTTTACCACAATACTTGCACCAGAAACGGCATCCACACCGTCAGTATCTACATCCTCCGGTACAGAAAAATAGGCAATTAAAATACGGGAATTTGTATTTTCTGTTCCATCCTGTTTAGTTTGTACAGACGCATCCTGACTTTCTGTCATCATTTCCTCCGTATTTCTCTCCTCTGACGGCTGATTTCCATTGCCGTTTCCGCATGCGGACAAACTAAAGATCAGAAAAACACTCATTAAAAAGGATATTATTTTTTTCATATCATACCATCCTCCTGTTTTTTCACTTTTATTATATCTCTTTATCCTTCAACAGAGAATTGCACAAATTGTTATGCAGTATAAACCTAAAGGTTATATCTTATGCAAATTTTATATTTTACAGATTGCTGGATTGCACCTATAATGGTATACGTAACATGACAAATACTTAAAAAGGTGGGATTAAAATGAAACAAGAAAAACAAATGTCAGAATCCATAAGAATCGGTATTTTACTGGCACTATCCGGCGGTATTATGGATGCCTGCTCCTATCTTTGCAGAGACCATGTATTTGCAAATGCACAGACTGGAAATATTCTTCTGTTGGGTGTAAACCTTTCAGAACAAAATTACCAGGCTGCATTTCGTTATTTTTGTCCGGTACTGTCCTTTACAATTGGAATTATTCTCTCTGATTTAATCAGACATAAACGGAAAAATATGAGCCTGTTTCACTGGCGGCAGATTTCTGTATTGCTGGAAGCCGCTATATTGTTATGTGTTGGATTTATCCCGGCAGGCTGCAATCTGCTCGCCAACAGTCTGACTTCCCTGTCCTGCGGAATCCAGGTAGAAAGCTTTCGCAAAATCCATGGCAATGGAATTGCCACGACAATGTGTATCGGTAACCTGCGAAGCGGCACTGAAAACCTCTGCAATTATTTTTTTGAAAAGAAAAAAGGAGATTTAAAAAAAGGATTGTTATATTACGGAATCATTCTATGCTTTGTTTTAGGTGCTGTAATCGGCAGTATCGCAATCGAATATTTTCAAGAAAAGGCAATCCTGCTTTGTTCTGTCCTTTTGTTTGCCTCATTTTTATTGATGTTTATATAGACAATTGATGTGTATCAGTCCCCATTCAGTGCCTTCAACTTTCGGAACATCCTCAAAAGCACTACTACCGCAACAATGGATAGAATGACCTCCGCCACAAACTGGGCATAAGCCAGACCATAAAGAGGAAACAGCCTGTTAAGGATAACAAGGGCAGGAATTTCCAACACCACCTTACGGAGAATGGCGAAAATAAAGGACTTTGTTCCCATACCGCAGGACTGGAACACACCCACCGCCAGAAAATCTATAAACAAAAACGGAAGAGCCAGACACATTCCGTGCAGGAACGCCGCACCGTAGTCCACGATTGTCTGATTGTCCATAAAGAGACCGATTAACCCCTCTGCACCGATATAGTAGCCTATCGTCACGGCAATCGTAAAGGTAAGAGCAACCTTAACCGTAAAGGTGAGGGTTTTCTTCATCCGCTCAATATTCCGGCTGGCATAGTTGTAACTGACAAGGGGCATGATACCTTGTGAGAAACCCTGGGCAATGTAGAGTGGCACCATATTGACCTTTTGCGCAATTCCTATGGCTGCCACCGCATCGGCTCCATAAGCGGATGCAAAATTGTTCAGCACAGTCATTCCCGTCACATTGAGCAGATTCTGGATAGCGGCGGGAATACCAACTCCAAAGACACCTTTCACAATGTCTCTACGGAAACAGAACATGGACGGCTTGGTACACACATAGGTCTTTCCACGCTTGACAAATAGGAGTATAAAAAAGTAAATACAGGCCACGCAGTTGGAAATGAAGGTGGCGCACCCCGCTCCGGCGGCTCCCATGTCAAATCCCCACGGCAGAATAAAAACAGGGTCTAAAGCGATGTTCAAAAGACACCCGCTCATAGTACCAATACTTGCATGGAGAGAAGAACCTTCCGCCCGCACCAGATAAGACAGCACTACGTTCAGTATAGCGGGCGTTACACCGAGTGTCGTTGTCCAGAACAGGTATTCCCCCGTAGCCACAAAAGTAGTCTCATCCGCACCAAGCACACCAAGCAGAGGAGTACGGAAAATCGTATAAAGCAGCGAAAACAAAACGCCGCTTATGATAGACCAGTAAAAGCCAAAGGCTGAGCTGCGATACACCGTGTCATAGTCCTTTCTACCAAGCCCACGGCTCATCATACTGGATGTACCAATACCGAAAAGGTTGTTGACAGCGTTAAAAGCCAGTAACACGGGAGAAGCCAGCGTGACAGCAGAAGTTTGAACCGGAGCGTTCAGCATCCCTACAAAGTAAGTATCAGCCAGATTATAGATGACCATTACCAACGAGCTAAGAATAGTCGGAATAGTCAATGTCAGCACTGCGTTGTGGATTGGCGCAGTTTCAAAGAGTTGTGTTTTCTTAACGTCTTCCATTTACTTTATACACCTCGCCTTAAAACTATAAATGAAAACGCAATTGCTATGTAAAAAAGTTCTAACAAAACGGACATTTTATAATAGCATACTATTACTATGGGCACAATAGACATTTTATAAAACCTACACATTTTATAAAATCTATATAAATCTTGATATAAACAACAGAGTAACGGCATAATTTTACCGTTACTCTGTTATCACATGCTGTTCTTTTATTTTTCTATCGTATCCCTTACCACTCTGACCGTTTCCACCAGATTTGCCAGACTGGCATAAAACAGAAATACTTCTATTCTGTTTCCACCTTTTCCAAGACAAAATCATATAAAGTAATCGTTGAAGCCGGCGTAGCTATTTCTGTAACACCATCCTCCTCAAAAATCTGTCCCATAGATACTACCATTGTGGTAGCAGAGTCTGTATCCTCTTCCATGGTAAATTCTATCACTACATCTTTTTCTACGTCTTTCTCCAGTGCAATATCCGCACCACCATACCATGCATAGGTTGAACTCAGCATTGCCAGTTTAATGGTTCTCGCCTCCGTAGAACATGCCTTAAAGCTTATTTTATACTTACAGCCCTTTTCCAGCATAATATCGTTCTGCTTTAACTGTACATTCCAATCTGCCGTTCCCACATTTGTAATGTCATAAACCGCTTTCTTGTCATCGAAGGAAACGGAAGCCTCTCCCGGAGAAGTTACGGCATTCTCCCAGCTTGTACTACCATCTGAAAAATCTCCATTCTTCAGAATATTCTCTCCCGGCTCCACCTCTGGTATCTCTGGTGCTTCTACCTTTTCTAAAACGATGTCATCCACACACACTCTATGCTGTGTTGTGATTCTCTCATCAATCTTTCCGAGACAGATACTTAAAAATGCCTGGGTATCTGTTTCCGCTGTCATCTGGAATGTTTTCTCATAGGTCTGATATTCCGTATCCAGTGTCACTGTATTTTCACCTGAATATACCGCATAATTCTTAGCCTCTGTTCCCTGCATAATAATGCGGATTTTTCGTGCAAGAGAGGATTTTGCTTTAAAGCTTAATTTATACCACTGTCCCTTTTCCAGCTCCACATTATTCTGCTTTAGCTGAATCTTCCAGTCCTGATCTCCAGTATCTTTAATTGTAAAATCCGCTGCGTTATCTTCATTGAGACTATCCACAACATTTGCTGCAACAGCAGAGGAATCCACATACCATTCATACCCTGCAAATCCTGCATTAAAGGAACCGTTCTTAATCAAAGCATCCTCTACAAGTCTTACATTGTCAAGATAAATCGTACCTTTTTCTCCCATATAAAATACAATATTCTTGTCTGTTAATTCTTCACCTGTTGTAACCTTAAAGCTATAAGAATTGTTCTTTTCTGTAAGATTTGCGGTCAGTTCCTGCCCTGCAACAACAATTTTCATCTCTCTTGCTGAATCTGCCTGTGCATCAAAGCTCAACGCATAAGTCCCACCCCCTTCAATTGCCAAATCAGATTGTGCTACTAATACGTCATCAGCCTCAGTTCCATTCTTGTCAACAGTAACCTTTAACCTACGGTTCGTATTTGCATTAGTTACGGAAACCGATGCACCCGCATTATTGGTAATCTCCCAATATCCGAGACGTCCTTCACCCTCCTGGAAGCTTCCGTTATATACATAATTTCCATCCGCCAAAATGCTCTTTTCTTCCTTTTCGTCCGGATTTGCTTCCTGTGTCTTTTTGATTGACACATTACTGATGTAAATATCCTCCGTTGAACCAGCTGCTCCCATATTAAATTCCAAACGGCCATTGGCATCCGAATCGCTTGTCATCTTAAACTCATAAGAATAGGTTTGATTCTCTGTTGTCAAGTCTACTGTTTTTGCAGTCATATATTCTGAATACCCATGGTCCGGAGCTTTTATCGCAGTCTTCATGGTTCTTGCAGCTGTGGCTCTCGCATCAAAGCTTACCGTATATGTAGCTCCCTTTTCAAAAGGAATCCCTGCCTGTACCAGCTGCACACTGTAATCTACTGTCCCAGCATTGTTTGTTGTCACCTTAATGCTATTATTTTCAATAGCAGCCTCAGCCTCGCCCTCCAAAGCAGTCATAAACTTCCAATCCGTATCATCGTTCAAGCTTTCTGCTATTGCAAAATCGCCATTATTTACATAATTTCCATTGGCATCCGGGTCTCTTAACACTACATCCTTTTCAGGCTTTGATACATTCTCATCGTAGCTATCCTTCTGGTATGCCTTTACATAGTCAATTACAAATGCTGCATTCTCAAAATCCGTATCGTCATTCGGGTTGCCAACCCAGCTTCCGCCTACCGCAAGATTTAATATCATATAAAACGGCTGGTCAAATGGTGCGGGATAACTAACCGTTCCCTGTCCTACAGTGGTAGAATACCAATCGCTTTCCTCATGATAGAGCACTCCATCTACATACCATTTAATCTTACCAGGCTCCCATTCGCAGGAAAAAACATGATAACTGTCTGTGTAATTCCCCTTATTTAACACATACGTTCCCTGGCTTTCGCTGTGGGGATTGCCATAATGGATTGTTCCATAAGCCTTGTTATTTTGCTGACCCATTACCTCCATAATATCAATCTCGCCACATCTCGGCCACTGTCCATAAAGATTCTCATTTGTCGGCATCATCCAGAATGCAGGTAAATATCCCTGTCCCGCCGGAACCTTCGCCCTTACCTCAAATAGACCATAGGTAAAATCCTGCTTATTCTGGGTATTCACCCTTCCGGAAGTATAAGATACATTTCCCTCTTCGTCCACTGTCTTAATCGGCTTAATAATCAGATTACCATTCTTAACATAAATATTCTCATCCGAATCAACATACTCCTGCAATTCGCTGTTTACCCATCCCGGCTCATGAGTTTCTACATTCCAATTATCCGTATTTAAAGCAGTTCCCTCAAAGTCATCCTTCCATTTAAGCTGATAACCGCTATAGGATAAATCCTTTTTCCCTTCTGTTGTATCATTGTCAGGCTTTTTCGTCTCGGTTGTAGCAGTATCCTGTTTTTTCTCTGTTGTCGGCTGTTCTGCTTTCTTTTTCTGTACCGTCACGTTACAAACAGCTTTCTTTCCGCTTCCATCTGTTGCCTTAACGGTAATCTTTGCTTTGCCCTCTGCCAGACAGGTAATAACACCTTTGCTGCTAACCTTTGCAACTGCCGTATTACTGCTGCTATATTTCAGTTTCTTTACACTCGGTTTCTTAGGAGAAATTGTGGACTTTAATTTTATCGTATCCCCAACATAGGCCTTTGCACTCTTTTTGTTAAGCGTAACCTTTTTCACCGGCGTACCTACAATAACTTTGATTGTCACCTTCTTTTTCTTGTTGGCTGCACTTTTTACTGTAATTTTAGCCGTTCCCTTTTTTACCGCTTTAATCTTACCTGTCTTACTTACTGTTGCAACCTTTTTATTAGAAGATGAATAGGTGACTTTTTTGCTTGCCTTACCACTTACCGTCACCTTGGTCTTAAGCTTAAATGTTTTTTTAGACTTCAATACCAATGTCTTTGTTTCAAGATTTGTAATACTGATTGACTTTACAGCTTTTTTCTTTGAGGCCGCCTGGGAATCAATTGATATGGTTCCCATAACCAGCACCACTGCCATCATAAATGCAATTATCCTTTTCATTACATTTCCCATATATGTTCCGTCCTTTCTACTACAATATATTTAGGGTTAACGTACCTGAACCTGATAGTCAGTCAGGTCTTTTTATTGTCTTTGCGTCCATGATGAAATTATATTGTCACGAATCGAATCATAATGCTCACTGAGCAAACCAAAATCCTTCTCTTTATAATTCCATATAGCTCCGCCTATACCATTATCCTTAAACACTTGATTCACATCCGTAAACCATCTTACTGTATCCTCTGCAGGAGCTCTGTCTATCACTCCAAATTCCCCGCAATACAAACCAACTCCTGCTCTCTTTGCAGCCTCAACCGCGTCATTGACCATTTCGCTAATAAATTCCTTTCCCATGGTTATAGATTTTGCATTCATTACAATTTCTCCTTGATATCCTAAAACCTCCGACTGGGTCTGATAGTAAGTCATAGATTCCGGGTAAAAAATATCCTTTTCTAAATCCATATTTTCTACCCATGGCGCCTTCTGATGCGTAAAGAGCAATGGTTCATAAAAATGAAAAGTAAAAATGATATTATCATCCTGAGGGATATCCAGAAATTTCAGCGTTCTCGCACTATTCCACTGAATGCCTCCATAAATTATTGGAGTAGCAGCTGTCACTCCACGGATTGCCGTTACCGTCTTATGTATCAACAAATTCCATGCAGCCGCATTTTCCCTTTCCACAACCTCATTTAACAATTCAAATGCTACATTGTCATACGCACCATAGGCGCTGGCAATATGCATCCATAGCCGGATAAACCTTTCCTGAAGCGCATCATCTGAAAACAAATTGTTTTTCTTTTCATTGCCCGCATCATTAAAGTCATATCCATATGCCTTGTGCAAATCCAATACTGCTCCCAGGTTATATTGTTTACACCATTCCAGCAGCCGCTCTACATATCCATATCCCTCCTTTTTCTTATTTCCCTTCTCATCCTCGAGCACTTCATAGTCAATCGGTATACGGATGTGGTCAAAGCCCCACTCTGCAATCTTCTTCACATCGTCCTCACCTATGAAATGTTCATAATGCTCTGTCTCATGATTACATTGTGAAAGATAGCCTCCTAAATTAATACCATTATTAAGCTTCATACTTCCTCCTTTCCAGAATTACCACTGCACCTTCGTATTTTGTTTGTGATTCTATATTTATCACAAAAGCTTCACAGAATATATCGTTTTTATTTCTTTTTTATCAAATTAGTGATATAATAGGGATAGGGATTTAACATAAAAATATACTGCCGCCACGAACCTGATTCATATTGGATAAATACACCGATTGCATAAAGAAAGTGGGAACTAACATGAACATAAAAAAAGAATTATTTTATAGAGAATTTATTCAGAGAGAAAACAATATACTACGTGCACCTTATAATCCGGAGCTGGAATTCTACTCCATTATAAAATCCGGAAATATTTCAAAGGTCCGCTCCCTGTGCCAGGAAAGACTGCTTGATAAGCCCGGACTTGGCACTTTATCCGAAAACCCCCTCCAGAATATGAAATATCATTTTGTAATTACAACTGCTTTAGTTGCCAGATATTGTATTGAGGGTGGAATGGAATTATCCACCGCATATGGTTTAAGTGATTTTTATATACAGAAAGCAGACCAATGCAGGACACCGAAGGAGGTATCTGACCTGCACCCGGTTATGTGCGAGGATTACACCAAAAGAATGAAAAATCTGAGAAAGCAAAAAATCTGTTCTAAACATATTGCTGATTGTATTGATTACATTTACGAACATTTACATACCAGAATCACCATTCATGACCTATCGGAATATGTGGGTTTAAATCCCTCTTATTTATCCCGTCTTTTCAAAAAGGAAACCGGTACTACCGTCAGTGCATATATTCAAAACAAAAAAATTGAAACGGCGCAGAATATGCTTGTATATTCGGATTATACGCTTTCACAAATTTCTTCTATCCTGGCTTTTCCAAGCCAGAGCTATTTTACAGAGATTTTTCATAAAAGAACTGGTATGACACCGACAAAATACCGTGCTCTCTATTTCAGAAGTACGGAAATAAAGCATTAACAGTCCTTTTTTCAAAGAACAGGATGACTATACAAAATTTATTTTACCGCAATCCTTGTATCAGAATAACCAAAATTAAAACGGGCAAAACAAATCTAAAATAATATTTTAAGCGCTTAGACAGTTTCAATCCCTTTCCGGTATTTGCTTTCTCTAAATATTGGTCAAATCCCCATCCCCATTTTGTCACACAAAACAGCAGGAATACAAGAGAGCCAATCGGTAACAAAAGGTTGCTGACAAGAAAATCCTCACTATCCAAAACGTCTCTTTCTCCAATAATATGTAAATCGCTCCATACATTATAGCCTAACACACACGGAAGACTGGCAATTAAAACAAAAATACAGTTAAGAATGGATGCCTTTTTTCTACTCCAGCCAAAGTTGTCAATACAGCCTGCCAGCAGATTTTCAAACACGGCAATCACAGTAGAAAAGCTGGCAAAAGTCATAAACAGGAAAAATAACGCTCCCCAAAGGCGTCCTCCTGCCATATTCACAAACACATTTGGCAGTGTAACAAAAATTAAAGACGGACCTGCATCCGGCTGTACGCCAAAGGAAAAACAAGCCGGAAAAATAATCAGTCCAGACATCAGTGCCACAAAAGTGTCCAATGCACAAATTCGCATGGACTCTCCCATCAGAGTATGTTCCTTAGACATATAACTCCCGAAAATCTCCATTGCACCAATTCCAAGGCTTAAAGTAAAAAATGCCTGATTCATAGCCGCAGTAATTACATTGCCAAGGCCGATTTTCGCTGCCTGTGCAAAATCCGGCATTAAATAAAATACAACCCCTTCTTCTGCCCCAGATAACAACATACTATGTATTGCCAAGATAACAATTAACACCAGCAATGCAGTCATCATAACCTTTGTAATACGCTCCAAACCTTTTTGCAGGCCAAAACTGCAAACGATAAACCCTGCCAGAACCGTAATTACCATCCAGATTGCCATTTCCACAGGATTAGCAAGCAATTCCCCAAATACTCCATGAACCACCTCTGCAGCCATACCTTTTTGAAAAGTACCGGCAATAAACTTAAAAAAATAGCTAACCATCCAACCGGAAACCGTAGTATAATACATCATCAGAAGATAGCAGCCTGCCATACAAAACCATCCGTGGATATGCCATTTATTTCCTTTCTTTTCTAAAGCCTTATACCCTAAAACTGCACTCTTGCCACTGGCACGTCCCACAGCAAGCTCCATTGTCAATACCGGCACGCCCATACATAGCAAAAAGAGCAAATAAAATAACACAAAAACTGCGCCTCCATTTTCTCCTACAACATAAGGAAAACGCCATACATTACCGATACCGATTGCACATCCTGCACTTACCAAAATAAATCCCAAACGGGAGCCAAAGCTTTCACGTTTCATACAAAAATTCTCCTAAAGCAACTTATCATTACCCTCACACAATTATAAATTCAATATAAGAAAGAAATTATTCCCCTCTACAACTCAAAAACTCTCTTAATGCTGTCATAATGTAAAAATATCCCCTGCTGTGCAAACTCTTCAATCTGCTCTGCCGTTGCCAGCATAAAGCCATCGGTCTCTTCTTCCTGCGGCTTTACATCCGTCTCATCAAAATCCATAACAAACCGATAGATATCTACAAAATAATTGTCTCCTTCACCCGGATTTTCCCTTTGGTAAGAAAACAAATAGCCCCCCTCCGCATTTGACACGTCAAGTCCCGTTTCTTCCTTAACCTCTCTTACTACCGCATCCTTAGATTCCTCTCCTGCCTGTACCGCACCACCAGATACCTCCCACCAGCCGGGAGCCCACGCCTTTGACATGACACGCTTTGTAATTAAAAATCTGCCATCCGGTCTCGCAACAACGCCCAGAACAGTCAGATGATATTCTCCATCCTTCAAGCACCAGTCATTGCGTTTCATGGTGCGCCCGGTACGCTGCTTATTGCTATCATAAATATCCCATAATTCCATGATTGTATCCTCTTTTCTTATGTTTCACTTCCGTTATCTGCTATCTGTATACATTTCCAGCCAGACAAGCACTCTTTGCATTGTAACGCATTTTTTTTACAGACACAACCCAAAAAATAAGAGCCGCTTGATGTAATTCGCATGGAACCGCTTTGCAATTCTTACCATGGCAATGTCATCTGTCCGCTGCAAAAGGACACCTGTTTTACTTCCTTTATGACATCCTCCTCCGATAGTTCCCCTGCCAGAAGCGGCGATTGGGGATTATGAAGCCGCATATTCTGCTCCACCGTTTTCCTGTCATAATTGGCATAGCAATATAAGCATCCATGTCCACAGGTATTATACATACCAATATCATTACCCAGCAGACAATCGCATTCCGCCCTTGCCGGCTTTTTTATGTTCGCCAGGTCAAGAGAAGTACCGGTTGCCTTTTCCAAAACCTGCTTTGTCATACAGCCAGAAACATCCACGCCATATTCTGCCAAAAATGCGCCCTCACAGCAGGAACGAATCGTCATTCCATACTTCTTCCCGATTTCCACAAATCCCTTGGCAATCGCAATCTGGTCATCCTTTGAAACCTCTCGTACCCCTGAAAAATTCCTTCTGGTTTTCACATACAAATCAATAAAACTAATGACACAGGTTTGTGTATAGCCTGCCAGATTTTCCGCCATTCTGCGAAAGGTCTCTAAATGAAAATCCAGAGAATATGTATCCGTAATAAAAATGGGGTCATACCGCCAGCTGACTGCATTGACCCCCACAATTCCTGCCAATTTCTTAAATGTTTCCATTACCATTTCCTTATCCGGAACATACGGCTCAATCCCTTTGCCATACGGTGTTATGGTCACCTGCCAGAACTGTTTAAACTGTTTGATTTCCTCCATCCGGGACAGCATCGGTTCCGGATTCTTCGTACAGAAACACAGACAGTCCACCACTCCGGAATCAAGCCTGTATTTCATTACCTGGTTTGGATAATATGGATTTCTGGCAAGAACATAGCCCTCCTGTATTCGATTGTAAAACCATTCACTATAATAAGCAGGAATATCGGTCCTGCAGCCTGTATTAAGAATCATATCTTGTTTTCCCCTCAGGAAATTCCCCTACAATATTACGTTTCTTAATTTCATATGCAGTTATTGTATTCTCTGCATATTGGGGCACATTCATACAAATCCAGATGGAATATACTTTTTTAACATTATCATAATCTGAATTGTGAAATTCCGTCTCCAACTGGGAAGATATCATTCTTGCTCCGTAAAAAATACCCCGCGTGACAATATCATATCCCGGATTATATTTCTTCTGTGCCTCTATTCCGATTAGCAGTTTAATGGTTTCTTTCCCTTTCGGATAATTTACATCAAACCAAATATCAAAAGTTACTGTTCCTTCATGAGGCACTGTATCATTTGTATCTACTCCCTTTATGTGTGACATATTCGTTTCACCAGGATTTACTGGAATACTGGAAACCTCTGGCTTTCCTTCAATTAAAGCGGCAGCTTCTTTGGGTGTCATATATTCAAATTCAGAAACAGCCTGCACCAGTATATGAGCCAAAATAATTTTCTCACCCAGTATTCTTTTTGCATATTCATTATACTCAGCATTTTTATCTGTAATGGAAACTGCCGCAGATAAGCTTGTTTCGTTATACATAGTGTATCCTCCTGATTTCATGCATAAAACGAAAACAGAAAAAACCTTACCAACTAATCTGCTGTTTCCTATTATACATGTATTTTTCTTTTTGTGAAACAATATTGATGAAAAAAGTATAACGATTTGACCTATAAAATACAATGTAATGCATATGAATTATTCTTTTCATTTTATTAACTTTTTTGAATTTATTATGCTGACATCAATGAAATTATAAAAATTAATTCAACCCTATAAACAAATATTCAAAATATCCTCATCCAACCCTTAATAGCGTATTACAACATTTAACGAATGCTCCACATCCGCCGCAGTTTCGATTGCCTTTGGCAGGTCCTCCCATGCAAATTCATGGGTAATAATGGATTCCACATCCCATTTTCCACTCTCCATAATTGCCATAACATCATAGACATCTTCCGGCATATAGCCGCCGCTTCCAATCAGCGCATGCTGGGAATAAGTCATGGACAGAATATCTACCGGACGCATGCCTGCCAGTACTGCCACTACCACCATCCGGCTTTCAATTTTTCCCATCCCCTGATAGATTTCCAAGATAGCAGGTGCTCCCGCTGCATCAATATAAATGTCTGCATCTGCAGTTGTTCCTCTTATGGAAGGCGCTGTTCCAAAATAATCCTCTGCCCGCTCCTTTAAATCCTCCTTTGCATTATTGCATACCTCAAAGCCCAGTCCCTTCGCCTTTTCCAGACGAAAATCGGACTGGTCGCACACCATTACCTTCTCACATCCAAAATATTTCAGTGCTATTGCCGCTGCAATACCTATGGTTCCGGCACCAAATACCACCGCATTTTCTCCCTTTTCCGGCTGGGAGCGTCTTGCTGCCCGGCATCCCACTGTAAATGGTTCAATCAGGCTTGCTTCCTTATCGGATATTTTATCGCTCACTGCATAAATCTGCCGATTCCATTTCGCATCCGGTATCAGCACATATTCCGAGAATCCGCCTACCGTTCCTGCACGCTTCGTATCCCCTTTTGCAAGACGCGGATAAGGATAAACCCTATCCCCGACCTTAATATCCTGCACATTTTTTCCAACCTTCACAACCTTGGAAACCATCTCATGTCCGAACTCTCCGCCCACACTAATGCGATGCCCGGTTCCCGGACCATGCTGGTATACTGCCACATCCGTTCCACAAATACTGGCATATATGTTTTTCACAATAATATCATTTTCTCCCGGATGCGGTGTTTCCAATTCTGTCATTTCAACACTTTCTTTTCCCTGATATAACGCTGCTTTCATGTTTCATTTCCTCCTCAATTTTTTTACATCACAAATTTCTGCTATGTACATGATAGTTTGTTAGACAAATCCTTTATCCCGCCACTTGTCTTTTTTATATGTCTATACTATAATTCATATCGGATTAAATTGGTACCGCCAATATTCCGTCAAATGTCGCGATAAAGGAGTCTTATAGAATGAATACAAAAAATAACCAGCGTTATCAGGAAAATGAAAAGAAAATCCGGGAATGCTTCATTTCTTTATTAGCTTCTACGGATATTGACCATATTACAGTCCGTATGATTTGTGAAGCTGTCGGCATCCACCGCTCCACCTTCTATACCCATTTTGAAGATATCTATGATTTGCTTCACAAAACAGAGGCTGCCATGAATGCAAGCCTCTATTCCGAGGTAGAAGAGGTAATGCATGATACCCGGTTTTATTGCAATCCCGACTATTATATACGTTTTCTAAAATTCATGGAAAAACATCAGACATTTTATCATGCCTGCCTGAAAAAAAGAAATTCCTTTCCGATTTCAGAGGGCTTTGAGCCCCTATTGGAACAGGTGGTCAGACCTGCCTGCATTCAGAATGGAATCTCCGATGAAGAGGAAATATTATATTATTTTACCTATTACCAGGCTGGCATTACCATGATTTACAAGCGCTGGATTGATGGCGGCTGTAAAGAGCCCGCCGAAAAAATCGCAGACTTAATTGTGCACTGTCTAAAAAAATAAATAGTGGCTGGAGGCAACCCAAAAAGTCTGACTTTTCAGGTTATCTCCAGCCACTACACTGGTCTTTCTTTCGATATTAATGAACAATAGCATATACCCGTTTATGTTCCATAGACAACATGCATACATGTAAAATTGCCATGGCAACCTTGGAGCAGATGCCCACAATATACTTGCAGTCTTCCTCCACGGAATGGTTTCCCCTGCGGATATAACTTCTGTGTTCTTCTCTTAAAAACTCACAGATATCAGCCACACTGTTAAACTGCTCCAGCTCTTCTAATCTCAGGTTATACTTCCATTTTCTCAAATCCTTTTCACTAAGGTTACGGATATACTCCTGAAGCTTATTCTTTAGCTTACCCTCGTAAATACAATGCTGTCTTATATTGCCTGAATATTCTTTGTTATGGGGAAATGTAAAGTAATCCGCTATATAATGAATAACCTCGCCCAGCTTCGTAAAATACATGGTTGATAAATCTTCCATATCTCCATAACCCTTTGTCAGCTTCTGAATTCCATTCTCTACCAGATTAAATGTTTCTGTAATCTCATGCCGCCTTGTCAAAAATGATGGTTTACAATCCGGCAGAACACTTCCTACGTAAAAAGCCTTTCGATGCTTGTCAAAGCCCGGAATATCTGAAATGTTAACGATATGCTTCGCCAATGAAACGTGTGATTTCTTACGCATTGTGACCTCCTATTCTACATATATCCTTCTCTCCCACTAATACATATTATAATAGTATGGTCTGCAAATAACAATATAAATATAGCCAAATTTCTTTGGTAAATTTTTCTTTATTTCATTATTTTTATCATTTTAGATATCACATACATTTTCCGGTGCTCCATCCAGATATGCATATACATTTTCATTCTGTTCTTTACTCTGCAAGCTCCAACATTTTCTGAAGCGGCACGAAAGCCTTCTCCATCAAATCCTCCGTCAGAATTACTTCCGGCTCCATTGTCTCCAAGGCATTCACCACCTTATCCAGCGTAACCAGCTTCATATTCGGGCAGAACTGCCTATGCCCCACCGAATAGAACTTCTTATCCGGGTTCTTCTGCATCAGTTCAAAAAATACTCCCATCTCCGTACAGATTAAAAATTCCTTTGCTTCACTCTTTGTGGCATAATCAATAATCTCGGAGGTACTGCCAATAAAATCTGATACCTCCAATACATCCATGGTACACTCCGGATGGGTTAATATCACTGCCTCCGGCCGCGCCTTCTTTGCCACTAATACATTGTCCACCGTGATACTTTTATGTACATGACAAAAGCCATCGTTAAAGATAAAATTCTTCTCCGGCAGCTTTTCTGCCACATAACGGCCTAAGTTATTATCCGGAACAAAGAAAATGTTCTTCTCATCCAGCCTGCTTACTACCCGGATGGCATTTGAAGAGGTAACACACACATCTGAAACTGCCTTAATCTCCGCAGTAGAGTTCACATAGCAGACAACCGCTACATCCTCATATTCCTCCCTTACCCCGGCAATCCGTTCAGGTGTTACCATATGTGCCATGGGACAATCTGCACACTGGTCTGCCATGACCACCTTCTTTTCAGGATTTAAAATCTTTGCACTCTCACCCATAAAGGAAACTCCACAAAACAGGATACTCTTTTCTTTTACTTTTGTAGCAAGCTTTGCCAGATAATAGGAGTCACCAACATAATCCGCAATCTGCTGCACTTCACCATCTACATAATAATGTGCCAATATGACAACATCCTTTTCTTTCTTTAACTGCTCAATCCTCTGTACAGTATTCTCATTCATGGATTTAATCTCCTTTATTATGCATTTCTGCCTTTGATAAACATTGTCATTATACACCAAGAAGAAAAGCCCGGTCAAGTATACCGGACTTCTTCTTCCATTTTTGAATATTTCAGTTTACTCAACAGACACAACTGTATAATCCTTGTCCTCCACCACTTTCTTTAATACAGCATCGGAAACATCACCGGAAAGCTTCACTACAGCCGTCCCATTCTCATGGCTCACTGCTGCCTCTGCCACACCGTCCAGGCTTTCCAATGCTTTCTTCACCGTTGCCTCACAGTGACCGCACATCATACCCTCGATTTTCATTGTTTTTTCCATTGTCTTGTCCTCCATTTTCATATTATTTTCATCTGTGACAGAAGCTGCCACAGCTTTACTGCCTTCCGTATTTTCCACATCACGGATGGAATGCTTTACCATTTTATCCCTGCCTGCATCATACAGCCTGCACCAGTTAAGCCTTAGCGCATTGGTCACCACACAGAAGCTGGACAGACTCATCGCTGCCGCTCCAAACATTGGATTTAACTGCCAGCCAAAAATCGGAATCCACAATCCCGCTGCCAGCGGGATTCCAATAATGTTATAAATAAATGCCCAGAACAGATTTTCATGGATATTCCTAAGTGTAGCACGGCTTAAACGGATTGCTGCCGGCACATCACTTAACCTGCTCTTCATTAATACCACATCTGCCGCATCAATGGCAATATCCGTTCCTGCACCAATGGCAATCCCGATATCCGCGCTGGTAAGAGCCGGGGCATCATTGATTCCGTCGCCCACCATGGCAACCCTGCCCTTCTCCTTCAGCTTGCGGATTACATTTTCTTTTCCCTCCGGCAATACCCCGGCAATCACTTCATCCACGCCAGCCTGCCTACCAATCGCCCTGGCAGTCCGCTCATTATCCCCAGTAAGCATGACCACATGGATTCCCATATTCTTAAGCTCTGCCACCGCCTGCGGACTTTCCTCTTTTATGACATCAGCAACGGCAATGATACCAATAAATCTGCCATCCATTGCAAAAAACAACGGTGTCTTGCCCTCCTCTGCCAATTTTTCCGACTGTTCCCTTACAACATCGGTAATCTCAGCCTTTGTACTGATAAATTTGAAATTGCCCCCCAGCAGCTGGTTTCCATTCCATACCGCAGAAAGTCCATTGCCCGGCAAAGCAGTAAATTCAGAAACCTCCTCTGTCTCCTGCATTTCAAATTTCTCCTCTACATAACCGATAACCGCCTTCGCTAAAGGATGTTCACTCTTTCTCTCCAACAAATACGCAATGGTGAGCAGTTCTTCTTCTGTCACGCCATTTGGAAGGATATCCGTTACTTTGGGCTCTCCATTGGTAATCGTTCCTGTCTTGTCCAATGCCACAACCTGCATTTTGCCTGCTTCCTCAAGGGAAACTGCGGTCTTAAACATAATTCCGTTTTTGGCGCCCATTCCATTTCCCACCATAATTGCCACCGGAGTTGCCAGTCCCAGTGCACACGGGCAGCTGATTACCAGTACCGAAATTCCCCTTGCCAATGCAAAGCCTATACCTTCTCCTGCCAGCAGCCATACTACTATGGTAATAACTGCAATCAGTATAACCGCAGGAACAAATACCCCGGATACCTTATCTGCCACCTTTGCAATAGGCGCCTTGGTAGCTGCTGCATCGCTGACCATCTGGATAATCTGGGACAGGGTCGTATCCTCCCCCACTCTTGTCGCCTCACATTTTAAAAATCCGGACTGGTTTACCGTGGCGGCAGACACCATATCTCCCTCCACCTTATCCACCGGGATACTTTCTCCAGTCAGCGCAGCTTCATTTACTGCACTGTTTCCTTCCAATATCACACCGTCCACCGGAATACTCTCTCCCGGACGGACGACAAAGATATCCCCCTTATTCACCTGGTCTATGGAAACCTCCACTTCCTCGCC
>ULOF01056130.1_pt1 | contig 19016 bp, 15 predicted proteins | sample 1952371 | NCBI WGS metagenome assembly ULOF01 (sample SAMEA4835597, study PRJEB28245) | human gut metagenome | biome: gut microbiome; material: fecal sample | place: Denmark | collected 2008 | reverse complement strand
CCGCCGTGACCGGCTCGAAAAGCGGAACCGTATCATGACCGCCCGTTATTACTATTGGACTGAGATCAAACGCCGCCGCTTTGATGATGTGCTGAGGATCCTTTCCGATAACGAGTTCTTTGTCGAGGAACGAACCATCAGCAACACGCTGGTGGAGCAGGATGATTTTTACAATGAACTCTTGCGTTCCAAAGCATCCGCCCGCAAGCTCAAAGCGATGTTTCCCGGCTTTGACTGGAACTAATCCATAAACTCTGTTTCGTAGATCACGTTATAGACTTTCAGGCCGTCCGCCCTCTTTTCCGGCGCACCCCGGAGGCGGCGCATCGGGTTGAAAAGGTTCCCCCCGTTCCACCATTGCAAAGCCTCGTGTATCTTATCCAGCGTGTCCATGCAGCGGAGGGCGTGTTCCCTCACGAGTTTTGGGGCTGCGGCGTTTGTACTCCCTCCTGATTGAAAGGCCACCCTGACCTGTATCTGTGCCTTTATCTTCTGACGGCCACCCATGTGGGTTTCACAAGACGGGTAAGAGATATCTATCAGGCAGCACGGGAAAGCCACTGCAGGTCGTTCTCCCGTGTTCAGTTGTCCCTCCTCGGCATCTATCCACCTGAGCTGTGGCACTTCTGTTTTCAGCCGGTCACAAACGGCGATAAAAATTTCTTTGTTCATGGCTATTTATTGTTAAGTGAGTCAATATATCCCTCTATCCGTGCGTGTATCTGCCCGTTCAATTCTTCTGAATCTCCCATGAACTCACGTTTCGGGATATTGGTTTTCCGGGTGTGCGCCTTGACGGACACATCTTTCCGTTTGGTTTTTCGAGTATGAGCCGGTACGGACACTACTCCTTTAAAACCCTCGTTATGTGCCTGAGCGTAATCCACCTTTTCATTCCCCGCAGAGATGACCACCCGCTGGGGAGTTATCACTGCCGGTCTGATACTATTCACCAGCGCACCGGAGTCGATCAGCAGCGATCCGGTTGTTTTCGGTACTTTTGCCGGAGTCCACGGGTTCCCGTCAAATGCTTTCTTCTTGAAAGTCGATTTATAGTATTCCGTGGCCGTTTCCGCCACGATTTCTGCCGCATCGGAGATTATCTCCTCCGGGAGCGATTGCAGATATTTATTTAATTCCTTGATATTCATATTAAAATAATTTTGTATATTTGCTCCCGTAAGCATATCGCTCCGGGGATGAATCGAATGTGCCAACACCTGACGGATGACGGGGGCATCAAAAAGTCCGGGCTTTATACGGCGGAGCGGGATGTCAATCCGTAGATAAAAGGAGGTTCTCAGAGCCTCCTTTTACTTTTTGATAAGCAGCCCACGGCGATACCTCCAGCGTGGATCTATCTTTCTGCTCCTGCGTCCTTTCACCTTGATATTGGCGTTCCGCTCTATCTCGAACCATGTCGTGACCTGATAGAGCTTCCCGTTCCTGACCTCGCAAACCACGTTTATCACCTTATCCTCGTAGAACTTGATAAAGTTCAGGTTATCGAACTTTTTCTGATAGTCGTTTATCCATACCTCGTCCGGGTTTTTAAGCACGTCCGGGATACACTCCACGAGCGGGACACGAGCCTCCTCGTATTTCTTTGTGGTGTGACGTTTGAACACCTCCTCCGTGAGTTGTACCTTTCGGCCTTTATAGTCATCCATCACCTGATGCGAATTCCTCCATTCGTTCGGATCCCCGGTGAACACCGGTGCTTTTTCGGTTGCTGCAGCCGCTTTCTTTCCAAAGGAATCCAGTCCATAGTCATTATAATGCAAGTCACCCAGCAGGGAGGCGGCCTTATCGGGGAACTTTCGGATATAATGCTGGTTCTTGGAAAACACCTCAGCCGTTTCTCCCCGGTTGGAATCCCATCCCTGAGCCTCGTTCATTTTCCATTCACCCGTACCGAGGTATTCATCGACAATGGCACGCATGGCGTTGATGTCTATACCCTCTACCTCGTGTTTCATGAGCGGAACCACCCGGCAACGGCATTTCCATCCATTAGGCGGGAATATCTTTTTCCATCGTGGATCGTTGGCCGGTAATATCACCCCGTCCAGCTTCCGGTGTTCCTCCCTTACCTTTTCATCCCCGGCAGTGACATATTTCCAATAAGGGAACATTTTCGTTTTTCCCATGAGCCGGTGGTAATTGCTGGCGGACTCCGCCGTTAGTACCGCCGTTTCGTATTCCGTCTTTTGCCACGTTTTATTGAACGTGCCACATATCTGCTCTGCTTTTTTGGAGAACTCCTGAAAATTACCGCTCTCCCTGAACGCCTTGTTCAGCTCCTGAATTTCCGCCAGCGTCTTACCGGCGGAGAAATGAAACAGGTTCATCTCCAAAGCGGTGATAAAAGCGTCATCCTGCAGGCCGTATGCGAATCTTACATCCGCATGGTTCATTGAACGTTTGAACGCACTTTGAACACCGCTCAAAAAGTCGGTAGCAATAAAGGAGAACAACTCCGCATCGAACTTCCCGGTTTCGCCGTTTGCAATCCTTGCGGCCAGCTTTTCCGACATCGGAGCGTTATCATTCAGCCTGATGGGGGCTTTTCCAATGGATGCCCCGACCTGCGGGGCTTGCACGAAAAAATCCCATAAGCGCATAAAGAAATTACGGTCTGCATTACTGATTGTATCCTCCTCCGAATCCTCTCCTATATCGAACTGAGCGGCCTGAGAGGAGGCACGTTTTGCGACCGGCTCCCCATCTTTAGGCACGGGAATCGAATATTTTTCATGCAGGTAGCTCTGCGGGATATCCATGATGTCGGAGAGCTGCACCACCTCGGCAACGGAGAGCTGCTCCGCCGCTTTGGGGAAAATGAACTTTCCGCCAGCAACGGGATACCCTCTCGCCTCCAGCATGGGGAGTACCTTTTGGTTGAGGACACGCTGCACGTACCGGAGGTCAGATTTATTCTTTCCCTCCTCTACCTCCTTGTGAACCTCACCCAATGAACGTGCGCCTTTCTCTCCCTGTACGGTGGTCATGGTTTGTCCGAGGATAGTGATCAGCATCTCCTCGTTGTTGGCCTGCCGGAATTCGTTGTACGAGGATCCTGAACCCGTTCCGCCCTCTTTGGTTTCCACATCCGCCTCTTTTGGGATGACCACATACGGTGCGGATCCGGCTTTATCGAAAGCCTCCTCCAGCAGCTTGCGGCTCTCCGGATCATACGTGTTGTATTTACCGATGCGCTGGGGCATCCCGAAAAGCTCGATCCATTGTGACCAATCCCCAAAGCCTCCCCGTTTGTAGATGGCATAGGGAGCCGCCTTGAGTAACAAACCGAAATCCCGGTCTTTGCCGAGAATGAGCAGCTGTGAATCTCCCTCGTATGGTATGCCTATTTCGTCCGTGTCCTGCCGGAGGATTGTGCGGTTTTTCAGGTTGATATGCTTTGCCGGAATCGGTTCCACGTTGAAACCGTCATTAAAGGTCATTTCAATGCCTGAACGCCCGTATATTTTCTTTTTCAGGATTTCAGTCAGCAGATCCTCCCATGCGGTGGTGTCCATCAGGTCTGCGATCTCCTCCACTTCCTCCCCAGCCGCATTTTGGAAAGTAAGCTCCGAGTTCGTGACCGCATCGATGCGCTTTTGAACGGCATCGCTCAAAACGCCGTCAATCATGATATCATCGAGCAGGTCATACAGCTGCTTTGTTCGTCCATTGTCTGCAGAGGAGAGAGCCGTCCGCCAATTCCCCACGTCATACACTTTCCGCTGGGGAGCCTTGACTACGATCTGATGGATGACCAGCTGCTCCTTTGATTTTGCCCCGGCATTTGTCGTGGCCGTCTTTTTTTTCTTGTTCGCCATAGTCATATATTAAAAATGTTGATTACGCTTGGGATTGCTCCCGTAGATATATTCACCTGCAGTATCCGGTTTCCCGTCACCGTCCTCGTCTATAATGGGGAGGTTAGGCTTAATGTCTGATTTCTGCACTTGCCGGAGCCATGCCACGGCACGCTCGTACCTATCCTGCCGGAGCTGCAGGTCAGTACCGGCATTGCATAGGTTCACGAAATGCCACACGGCTATGTCCTTTACAAAAATGAGTAGGAGGGCGTTTCTTTGGCTCCCTGTGGCCTCGAAAATCTTTTTGCGGTCATACGCACCAAGATATCCGTATGCTTCCTGCAGGGCAGCGTCTATGGCTGCCGTGAGGATTGTTTCATCCTCCCTGCTGATAGCCTCTATATTCTCTTTATAGAGGTGCGTTTCCAATTCTTTGGGTGTGATAAATGCCATGATTAAAATCTCTTTTTATTGGTTACACGTGCGCCCACGGTGTAGGATCCAGCCGAGAGCGTGCTTATCTTTTGGTTGATGATCCACACGCCACCCTCGATACAGTCCACGCCGTCAGCGGGTGATTTCATAGCTCGGTTGATGAGCAGGAACTGCTCCTCCAGCCTTTTCATGTGCGGATTATCCTTTTCGTCAATGTTGAGGATGAGTTGTCCTCGCCGGTTGATCGGCTCAAGGTTTCCCTCGATACGGTCAAACTTTTCCGGTTTCTTCCGGGTATCCGGTATGATCCCGATAAATCCGAGTTGTTTTCCTTTCTCGCTAAATAGCGGAACGAACACCTGTTCATAGAAAGGATCCTGCAGCTTGTTATTTTCGATGTAATTATATACCTGCGTTTTTTGCCCCACGTAATCCCGAAGATAATAATACCAGTTCACGTACTCCTCGTTTACCACATGGTCAAGATAACCGGTGTAAACGTAGAATTTACCGTCATAATACCCGATAAGGAAACAGGCTTTGAAAGAGGTGGCCTTGTTCTTTGAGTTGGACGGAGCCGGATCCCCGTAAACAACGGCAAACTGCAGCTTTGAGAGTGGCGGGCATTTGCCCCATACCATTTCTTTGAACGTGTCACCCTCGGAGAGCGGGTTGTTCATGTATTCTTGCTGGAACGCCTTTGTGCTGATTTTGGACTGAATGCGGTTAATGCGTTCCTCCGTGTTCTTTTCCGGCCAGCTGGATTTGCCATCCTTGTCCCGGATGTTCACGATATCCCAATGGTCAGCTTTATCACCGGCACGTTTCACGCAGCAGTCGAGAGCGATCAGGTTTCCGCAGAATATCACCAGCAAATCCTCGCTGATGGATCGGGTTGGAAACAGAGCCTCCTCGAACCATTCCCATTTCTTTTTCAGGATGTCCGGGTTCCTGCAGTCTGCATCCGTATCGAAGTCATCCACGAGAGCCGTGTCCGGACGTACAGCGTCCTTTCTCGTACCACGGGGTGACTCCAGCGCACCGATAGCCCGGAACGTTGCCCCGGTAGTGAGCGTGAATTCGTCCGCCGTCCAGCTCCCGAACTCCCTCAAATCACCATAATATGCCTTTAGCATGGAATTGCTCTCAAAGGCTTTTTTATAAGGTTCCAAAAGCCGGACGGCGTTCTCGTGACTGTTTGAGATGAGTAGCACGTTCTTTTTCTTTCCGGTCAGCACGAGGTACATCATGCACATGAACACGATGGTGGATTTTGCCAGCTCACGTGACCACGATAGAACCTCGTACCATTCCATATTCGTGGTGATGCGTTTGATGGCCTTTTTATGGAATTTGGTAAAGGGGTACTTTGCGAATTCCGAGAAAAAGAACAGGATCCACTCGATGACGTTCGCCTCCAGCTTTTCCAGCTTCTTTTTTCGTTCCACCGGCGAGAGGTTGTCGGCGGCTTTGTCCCTTTTGAGTGAACGGTGGTATTCAGTCCACTCCTTGTATGCTTGAATATCATCTATTTTACCCATTTCATTTTCTCCTTTATATACGCATCGAAATAATCACTCAGCTCCTTTGCCCTTTCGAGATCCTGCTGTCGGAGCCAATCGAGCAGCCCACGGGAAACATTGTATATGTCCCTGATGGAGGCATCCTGCTCCAACGCCTCAAGGTCAGCCGTCAGTTTGCGCCGTATATCGGCCTCCGCCGCTGAGGGATACCGTTTTCCCTCCTCTTTGCCTGCGATGGAGCGGTCGAGTTCGTCCAGCTGCGTGAGCGTGGAGCTGATCCGTTCCTCCCGTGTCTGCAGGAGGTTGAGCTTTAAGCCCTCCCATTCCTTAACCCATTTGTTCACCGTGACACGGGAAACACCCACCCGGTCGGCAATTTCCTGCTGGGTGATGTTCTCTTTTAGATACATCAATTTCGCCCATTCTTTCCGTTGATTTGCTTTCAATTCTTCCGCCATAGCTATATCATTTTATAGCCCAAAGGTAAAGCCTTGCGGTGAGTGAAAATAATTGGTTTGTAATGGTTTACGTTTAAACTGAAATGGCTGCGGTTTAAGTTGAAACGGTTACAGGCCGATTTGTACAGCCCGTTTTTTACCCTGAATTTTGTCACAAAATCAAACGAGCGAAATGGGCAAATTAACCTTTGTATTACATGATGAGTCGGTGAACACCTACGGGTTTAGGATGCTCACCAGCGGAGCCAATTTGGAGGAGTTTAAAAAGAATCCCGTGATGCTTCTGAATCACGATGATTACTCCCTGCCGATTGGCCGGTGGGAAAATATACGTGTTGAGGGAGGTAAGATTTTAGCCGATGCCGTGTTCGATGAGGGAGATGCCCGTGCCGCAGAGGTAAAGCGTAAAGTTGAGAATGACTTTATCCGTATGGCCTCTATCGGTGCGTGGCCTCCGGAGGAGAAAAGCGATGCCTATGACCTGATGCTCCCCGGACAAATGCTCCCTACCGTTACAAGATGGACGGTTCGTGAGGGCAGTGTCGTTACAATCGGAGCCAATCACAATGCGCTGGTATTCTATGACAGAGAGAGCAAACAGATTATCGACCTGAATGATAAGGGTAATCTTATCCGGTTGATAGATCACAGTAATAACCCCAAAAAACAATTAAAAATGAGCGTACTTACAGGAGTATTGAAGCTGCAGGACTCTGCAAGCGAGGCGGAAATCGTAACCGCCATTCAGGGAATCATTGCCAATGCCGACCGCTTGGAAAAAGAAAACAAGACGCTGGCCGTCGCAGTGGATAAAATGAACGAGGCCAAAAAGGAATCCCAAAAGCGGGAGGCGATTTCCCTGACCGATGCGGCCATTAAAGACGGACGCTATGATGCGAAAGGCCGTGAGAACCTGCTGAACCTTTTCGATAAGGATTTCGAGGGAACAAAGGCTATGCTGGCAGCTATCCCGTGCCGTGCAAACGTGGCCGGTCAAATCAACACGGATAAAGGATCCGGTGTAACACTCGGTGATTGGAAAGACAAATCATGGAACGAGCTGGATAAAGCCGGTAAGCTCGTTGAGCTGAAAGATGCCGCTCCGGACTTGTATAAGTCCAAGTTTAAAGAGCGTTTCGGTATCGAACCGAATCTGTAATTATTAACCATTAAAGCAAGAATAGAAATGGCAATTCAGAAAGAAATTTGGATGGCGGCTATCGTGGAGGGTTTATTTGCCTCCAATAGCTTCCTGAGCAAGGCGTTCAACGCCGATGAGTACGTGAACAACGGCAAGATTGTTCACATCCCGAATGCCGGTGCAGCATCCGGAACCAAGAAAAACCGAACCAGCCTCCCGGCTACGGTAACCAAAAGAACGGATATCGATGTGACGTTCCCGCTGGATGAATACACCACGGATCCGGTACTTATCCCTAACGCCGACACGGTGGAACTCAGCTATGACAAACGGGAGTCCGTCCTGCGTCAGGATAAACTCAAACTGCAGGATGATGTGGCACTCGATTTCGTTTTCAACTGGAGTCCTGCCGCCGCACAGTGCATTGAAACTACCGGTACGGAGATCGATGCCTACACGGATAAGGCTACCGGCAAACGTAAAGGTATCTGCAAGGCAGACGTGTTGGGCTTGATGACCAAGTTCAATAATGATGATATCCCGCAGGAGGGGCGTTATTTGCTGCTGGATGCGCAGATGTACTCCCAACTGTTGAACAGCCTGACGGAGAACGAGAACACGGCGTTCCTCGCTTCCGCCGATGCGCAGAACGGTATCCTCGGTAAGCTGTTCAGCTTTAATATCATGATGCGCAGCAGGGTTGCCCTTTATACTGCGGCCAAAGCTCCCAAAGCGTGGAGTACCGCCGGTGCAGCCACCGACCTCGCCGCCGGTCTTGCATGGCACGAGCAAAGCGTCTGCCGTGCGCTGGGTGAGGTGAAAGCGTTCGAGAACGAGGGTGACGCAACCTATTACGGTGATATTTATTCATTCCTTGTACGTGCCGGTGGCCGTATCATGCGTGAAGATAAAAAGGGTGTAATCGCTTTAGTGCAGGGAACCCCTGCAGCGGGATAAGGTTATGGCAGAATTGAAATATTTGGTAATCCACTGTACCGCCACGCCTCAAGGCCGTAAGGTAACGGGTAACGATATCCGGGCATGGCACACGAACCCGGTGAGTAAGGGTGGGCGTGGCTGGAAGCAGGTGGGATATACCGATATGTTTCACCTTGACGGAACGGTGGAGCGATTGGCCCGGAACAACGAGGACGCACGGGTGGATCCGTGGGAGATTACCAATGGAGCAAAAGGGTACAATTCCATTTCCCGGCACATTGTGTACGTTGGCGGTGTGGCCGCTGACGGCAAGACTCCCAAAGACACCCGTACTCCCGGCCAGCTGAAAGCGTTGGAGGATTACGTGAAAGACTTCCACCGCCGTTTCCCACGGGTGAGAATCATCGGTCATAACGAGATTGCGGCCAAGGCGTGCCCGTCATTTGACGTTCAGGCATGGCTCAGGAAAATAGGCATTAACCAATAACAAAGCAAAGAGATGGACGGTCTGATGGATTTTTTAATGTTCGCCCTGCCGGGTGGTTTTATCGGGAGCATCTTCACATGGTTTGTTGGCCGTAGAAAGCAGAACAATGATATGTTATCCCAGCTTCAGGCGTCCATCAATATGCTCAGTAGTGAGAACCGGAAGATATTGGATGAGAATATCCAGCTCCGTAGAGAGAATGCCGACCTGAAAGCGAATCAGGAGGAGATGATCCAAAAGCTCTCCCGTCTTACCAAAGAGGTGGAGAGATTAAGAAAAGTAATCAATAAACAAACAGGAAATGATGAGAAATCCAATCCGAGGGGTAACCCTCGTGCTACTTATAGCCGTGTTCTGCCTGATGGGATGTGCCACGGCGAAATTAACCAAGAGCCAGCAGTCACACACGCTGACGGAACAGACGAAAAGCGGAACCACCACCGGAGTAACCGGAGAGCAGTCAGACGTGACGGCTCAGAGGACGGGGGAACTACTGCAGGGACAGACGATAACCGCCCTGACACGGGAGGGGATTCCGGAGTCGGAGGCGAAAGTGGATGTTCCGATACAGAACCTCCTTAACCTGCCGGATGGTGCTGGCTACACGGCCAAAGACGGTCAGGCATCGGTAAGCGTGCAAAGGCATGGCGATAATATCACGGTTACGGGTAAATGTGACTCTATCGCCCGGCAATGCCTTTTTTACGAGCGTGAGGTGTTCCGACAGCGCAACGAGGTGGATAGCTTAAAACGGGTTATTTCCCGGATGGAACAGACGAGCAGCCGGAGTGATGAAACCTACAAGGCGGAGAGCGATGCCGCTGAAAGTATCAAGGAAAAACCTCCCGCTACATGGTATAAATGGCTTTTAGCCGGATTCGTGGGCGGTTTGCTGCTTACCTCTCCACTAAAGAAACTAAAGAATAGAATATTAACCTTTTTAAAATAGAGAACGATGTCAAAAGTATATGTGAATGATGGATACATGATGCTCCTTGATGCCATTTATTTCAATGGTAAAAAGATCGGCAATGTTTCTGAGGACGGTATCGATTGGGGCGGTGATGCCGCTGAATATATCAAGCTCTTTGCCGCACAGGTTCGTAATGCCCCGGTCAAGAAAATAAAGAAAAAGGATGCTACCAATCTGCTAAAGTTTACCCTGATTGAACTTGTTCCTCAGAACTGTAAGGACGTGATGGGCGGAACGGTGGACGGTACAAAATGGGAGGCTCCCTCGGAATCCGTTTCGTTAGAGGGTGCATTGAAAATCCTTTGCGGAACCGGCCAGACTATCGAGGTCAAGCGTATGACGCTGGACGGTGTTGTACGTGGCAAGATTGGCGGTGATGATCCGCTGGGTATCGAGTGTGAAATGGAAATGTTGAACCCGCTGGACGGAGGTTCTCCTTTCAGCTTTGATGACACGGTTCCATTTATTTCCATAACGCCCACCTCTTTGTCATTCGCCAAAGGTGGAGAAAGCAAGACGGTGGATATTGAAGCCTCCGGAGCGTTTTCCGTTGGAAAGGTTCCCGCCGGTTTCAGCCTTGAGATTGTAAACGGCAGGATTACCATCACGGCGGATGCCAATACCGGGGCTGCGAGAAACGGATCGGTAGAGTTTATCCTTGCGGCTGATAATACCAAAAAGGCCACCCTCACGTTGAGTCAGGCGGCTGGTAATGCGTAACCCATGAAAAAGAACGTGGAAATAGAGGCAGCGGAGGCTTTGCTTGATGTAGGGGTTTCCCTGCCTTTTTTGCAGTTTAAGATGCCATTCAGAAAGAAACCGGTATCGATCAGGGTAACCATGAAACGTCCCTGCTTGGGGAGTCAGATCCGGATCGCAAGGCTATACCTGCAGTTGGGTATCACATACGAGGAGATGGAGCAGTTCAACAAGCATGAGGAGATGGCGTTCCTTGCCATTCATGGCAAACGTGTTTCCAAGATGGTATCCCTGACCATCTGCCGTGGGGCGGTTTCCGGTCTATTGTTTTCCGGTATTGTCGCATGGCTCTTGAGATGGTTTGTTCCTGACAAGTACCTGCAGGGTGCTAACCAGCGTTTTGTCACTTTGCTTGGTACAAAGTCTTTTATGCGTATTATCGAATCGGTTCAGATATCCAATCCACTGAAACCGAGAGAGAGCCAAAAAAGAAAGGGGAGTTAAGAACGAAATATGTCGGATCCCATAGCCCCTTTGGTATCGTGTGGCAGATAGCTGCGGCCACCGGCTGGAGTGTAAAATACATTCTTTGGGGTGTCAATTACCAAACCCTCCGGATGATGCTTGCCGATGCGCCACATTACGAGAAAGAGAATGATAACAACCGAACCGGAAGCAAAGGCGGTAAAGGGAAACCTAAAAGCCTTTCCGGATTTTTCCAATCACGACTGAAAGAACAATGAAACCCGTTGAGATAGAATTCATAATGAGAGACAAGCTCTCTCCCGGCATTGACAAGGCGGGCAAGTCCGCCGAAACGCTGGGAGATAAGGCCGAGCAGGTGTCTAAAAGCATCACAGACCGTATTGCCGCCCAAAAAGAGCAGATCAAGTATGTTGAATCCTGTCTCAAGGATTTAAAGAAGCAATACGACAACCTTGCACCCGGAAAGGCGCAGCTGGAGATGCGTGCGGAGATAGATGCCTGTACCAAAGCCCTGCAGGAGGACAAGAACATTCTCTCCTCCCTTGAGGCGGAGCATGACAAGGCATCCGTTTCCACCAAACGTCTTTCGATGCAGCTCCGGGAGATGCAGGATGCGATGGCTCGCCTGCGTTTGGAGGGCAAACAGAACACCAAAGAGTATGCGGAGATGGCCGATAAAGCCGCTGTATTAGCCGATACCATCGGTGATCTGCGTACCCAAACGAATATTCTCGCCAATGATGATGCAGCCTTGCAGGGAGTGATGAGCGGTGTGAACGGCTTGTCCGGTCTGTTCACGACCGCCACCGGTGTCATGGGGATTTTTGCCTCGGAAAACGAGGATCTGATAAAGATACAAACCCGTGTGCAGAGCGTCATGGCCGTCACTATGGGGCTGCAGCAAGTCATGAATACCCTGAACAAGGATTCCGCTTTCCGGCTGGTCACCGTTGTCAAGATGAAAAAGCTGCTGACGGCGGCCAATACAAAGTTGGCCGTGTCATTGGGCATCTCCAATGCGGCTGCCACCGCTTTGATGGCCACCCTTACGCTGGGGCTTTCCGCCGTTATAACGGGGCTTATCGTGCTTTGGGATAAATACAGCGATGCTCAGGAGGCAGCGGCGGAAAAGGCCAAAGAACGGGTTAAAATAGAAAGTGACGGGCGTTCCCAAATGATCAAAACCCGCTTTGAGATAGAGAATACCACGAAAAGCCTGAAAGACTTTACCGGTAGCAAGGAGCAGGAAAAGGCCAAAGTTGAGGAGTTGAACCGGAAATACGGCGAGAGCTTCGGATATTACAATACCGTTGCCGAGTGGTATGATGTGCTGATCCAAAAGAGTGATGACTATATCCAAATGCTTTTCCTGCAGGCGAAAGCCCAAAGTCTTGTTAACAAGGCCGTGGAAGCGGACGAAACGGTGAACGAGGTAAAAGCCACTCCTGAATCCGATGTCGAGGGTTCGATGGGCTGGTTCTCTAAAATGGGGCTTTATATGGCTCAAAGCGAGTCTTACGGTCAGATTGACGCTCAGGCGTTGATAGAGAAACATAATAAGGAGGCCAAGGATGCAGCCGTAAAAGCCGCCGAGGAGCAGCGGGACGCTTATTTGGAGGAAGCAAAGAAGCTGCAGGAGGAATATGCCGAGCTGGGAAAGAAATCCGGTATCGGCGGGTTCGTGGCTCCTGAGAACAACAAGGATAAAGCGAAACCGGCCAACAACCTTGCCGAGTTAGAACTGAAAGCCCGTCAAAAGATAGAGGATCAGCGTATCGCCATCCTGAAAGAGGGATATGACAAGGAGCGTGAGGAGGCATCGTTGAACTTTGAGCGGGAGAAAGAGCGTATCAACCGTGAGGAGCAACAGCGCATTGAACTTTATAACAAGCTGAAAGCCGCCGGGGAAAAAGTTACTCCTGAGCAGCTTGCCAATATCTCGGCACAGGCCGCAACCCAGCGTATACAGGCTGCACAGATATATGATGCCACCGTTGCAGAGATTGACGGTAAGGAGAAAAAGGATAACGAGGAGAAAAAGAAGAAACAGCAGGAAACCCTGCAGGAACTTCTGACTAAATATCGTGACTATGAGGCACAGCGTGCGGCTATAAAGAAACAAGGTGATGATGATATCGCTAAATTGGAGGCGGAGCGGACTGAGGCAAACTCGGCGGAAATTGACCGGGCGATAGCCGTCGCAAGAGAAAAGGTAAAACAAGGCATCCAATCAGTGAATGATGCGGAGGCCGACAGTATCTCAAGAGACAATGATTTCTTTAAAAAGCTCTTTGGGGATTACTCCTCCATGTCTTTCGATTCCCTGCAGAAACTGATCTCGCAGGCGAAGCAGCTGCGCACGTATTTATCCGGAAAGGGAGACGCGAAAGGTATCACGTTCATCTCTCCGGATCAACTGAAAAACATAGAGAAAAGTCCGGCTGAGCTTGAAAAGCTGAAAAAAGCCCTTGATAAACTACTCGATACCGGCAAGGGAGGCAATAACAAGTGGGAGAATATCTTCAAGACATTTGAGAAAGGCTTTGCCGAACTCAAAGGTGCGAAAGGAGCCAAAGAGGTGTCCGGCGCAATCGGTACGATCAGCGGGGCTGCATCCGAGGCAGCCGGTGAACTTGCCAATATGTTTGACCAGATGGGTGACACCGAGGTTGCCGATGCTTTGAACGGTATGCAGCAGGTGATGGGTGCGGTTTCCAATATCGGGCAAGGTTTCGCCAAGGGTGGCTTGATCGGTGGCATCGGTGCGGCTATCGGTGAGGCCGCAAATTTCCTGACCTCTGCCTTTGCTGCAGAAGCCCGTCACAAGGAGGCTCTAAAGGAGATTGAAAAGGCAAGGCTCGATTTCCAGCGGCAATACAACCTCTTATTGCTGGAGCAGAACCTTTTGCTCGAAAAGGCCGAGAATATATTCGGGGAGCGTCAGGTGGCAAAGGCCGTGGGTGCGATAGAGGTCTATCGTGACGCACTCTCGCAATTCAAGGACGAGCTGGCCGGTGATGCTCCGACCATGAACTGGATAGAGCGTATGACGGGTGATGTTGCCGGAACCTACCGCAAACGGCTGGAGAACTATCAGAAAGGTTTTGGCGGGTTGAACGATGCGCAGATCGTAACGGGGCATAAAAAAACGGGATTGTTCGGCTGGGGAAAAGGAAAGGACGTTTATAGCGGTATCCTTGATGTTTACCCTGAACTGATAAAGGCCAACGGCGAGCTGGATACGGAGATGCTCCAAGTCATTCTCGACACCCGCAAGATGAGCGATGAAACCCGGAACTACCTTGAGAACCTGATCGCCCTGAAAGATGCGATGGACGAGGCGGAACAGGCTTTGGATGATTATCTGCAGGAAACGTTCGGGAGTCTCGGTCAGGGAATGCTCGACTCCATCACTTCCGCCATCAAGGGGAGCGGCACGGCATTGGGGAATTTTGCGGATCAGGCCGCTTCCGTGCTGGAAAACCTCGGAGAGCAGATCGCATACTCCTTGTTTTTCGCAGATAAATTCGATGACCTGCAGAAACGGCTCAAAGAGGTTTATGGCAGTGGTAAAAGTGAGGAGCAGATTGCGGGTGATGCCATGCGCCTGATCGATAACTTTTATGACAATATCGGGAATAACGTGGATGCGGCTCAATCGTGGATGGAAGCGTGGAAAGACAAGGCCGCCGCTATGGGGTATGACCTTTGGAAAAACGATGAGGAGAAGACTACCACCCAAAGCGGGCGTTCCGGTGCTTTCCAAACCCTCACGCAGGAACAGGGCACGAAGCTGGAGGGCTTGATGACCTCCCTGCAGATGCACGATGCCTCCATCGATGAGAACGTGGAAAACATCTCCGAGGGTATCGGCGGTGCCTTGGAAATGATTGACAAGATAAAGACGAACACCGATGCCCTGCCAAAGATATACGATGAGATAAGGGACATCAAACAGAACGGTTTAAAAATGAAATGACAATGGATATTTTGAAAGGTTTGCTACTGATAAACGGAACGGACGTATTCACGGCATACGGTGCGTATCTCGTGGAGGAGAAAAAGGGCGATAACAAAAATTACTCCGCCCTGCTGAAACCGCCAGCGGCAAAGTCGCACACGGCTGTATCATTCCGGGAGAGAGACGGGGAGAAACTGCCCGATTCGCTTTTACCGGCATGGGAGGCCCGTGATGTCACCCTACAATTTGCGATCATGGCGGCAGACCGGGCACAATTCCTGTCCCGTTATTCGTCATTCCTGAAATTTCTCAAGGAGGGTGATAAGGGGTGGCTTAATATTAATCCCCCGGAGCTTGGAAGGACTTACCGGATGTATTACAAGGATTGTACGGATTACACCCAGCTGACCGATTTCGGGGGTGAGGTCATCGCAAAATTCAGCGTGAAATTTCGGGAACCGGTTCCCACGTTATAGGATTCAAACATTATTCAAACAGCGTTCAAAATGGAACTTAAAATATACAACCAGCAAGGGGTGTTCAAGACTGCGATATCGCCGTCAGACTCTGACCGCCACGTAAAGGAGGTGATGAATGACAATATCCTGAATTTGTCGTTTACCCTTTACGAGTACGTGAAACTGGGCGTGAATGACTACGTGGATTTTGAGGGTGAACGCTTCACGTTGCTGGAGGATTACAAACCGGAGCAGAAATCCACTGTTGAGTATGCCTACAGCTGCAAGTTCTACGGAATAGAGAGTGAGCTTAAAAAGGCCAAAGTCCTCAAGATGGTGGACGGTGACGATGAACTTTCCTTTTCCTATGATGCCACGGCTGCCGAACACCTGCAGCTGATATGTGACAATATAAACCGTATCAAGGGGACGAAAAATTGGGTTATCGGCGAGGTGGTTTCCTCCGCTAACGTAAACATAGAGTATGACAAGATATTTTGTTTCGATGCCCTTTCGGAAATAGCCAAGCAATTCAATACCGAATGGTGGATCGAGGGAACCACTATCAATCTGAGCCGTTGTGAGCATGGCACTCCTGTATCTTTGGGGTATGGAAAGGGGTTGCTCAGGCTTTCCCGTGTGGAGAACGATACGGTTCCTTTCTTCACCCGGTTGTATCCTCTTGGCAGTACCCGTAATATCGTGGCCTCTGATTACGGTCACCGCCGCCTGCAGCTTCCGGGTGGTGTCCGTTACGTGGAAAGGAATATCCATCTCGGTATCGTGGAGCAGGCGGAGGAGGAGGCTTTTGCGCACATATTCCCGAAACGAGTCGGTACTGTTTCCTCCGTCAGGACTGAGGAGGCCACGGGTGGGGACGGCAATGCGTTCACTATATATTATTTTACTGATGAGGGGTTGGATTTCGATCCGAACACCTACGAGATCGAGGGACTTGTCAAGCAGGTGTCGTTTCAAGGCGGGGAGTTGAACGGGCGTGATTTTGAGGTGAATTTCAATTCCGAGACAAAGGAGTTCGAGATTATCACGCAATTCCCGTACGAGAACCAGCAGCTACCGGGCGGCCTGCTGATCCCGAAACCGGGTGACGAGTATATCCTTTGGAACATACGGATGCCTAAAGAGTATTATCCGCTGGCGGAAAAAGAATTCGAGGAGGCCGTTCAGGAGCATATCGAGTCGATAAGCATTGATACGTCAGTCTATAAGGCTCCAACCGATTACATATATTTTGACGAGAACCATATCGATTTGAAATTGGGGCGGCGTGTCCTTTTGGAGAATGAGATTTATTTCCCCACCGGCACTCACGAGAGCCGTGTGACCAAGATCTCCCGCCGGGTGAACCATACCACAGATATGGATATTGAATGCACGTATGCGGTTGATTACGGGCGTATCAATCAGATCGAGAGCAATATCGTGGATATTCAGGCGGCTTATAAGGAGCAGCTTAACAAGGACGTGCTGACCGTGTTGAAAAGCTGGGACAGCATCGATCCCACCGAGTACAATGTGCTTTCCGCTGTCCGGACAATACGCACGATTGCGAACTCCCTGAGCAAGCTGGAAAAAGAGACGGCAGACAAATATCTCAGAAAGGACATACCTGATACGGCGGGTGAGCTTGAAACCTTTTTGAAGGGGATAAAGGTTATCGGCGAGGCTCTTGTCCAAAGCCTTATGGTAGAGAAAGACTCCACTTTCAAAGGTCTGCTTTCCTCCGAGGTCTTCACTTCGGGTTTCCCCGGCGGAACCGGCTGGGCTTTGTTTTGGAAAGAGGTGCTTAACGCCGCAGGTGTAAAGGAAAAGAAAGCCGTCATGGAACTGGACGAGATGACCGTCCGTGGGGTTATGCGGGTGTATGAATTCGTCATTTCCCAGCTGCTGGGCGAGAATGGAACCCGCCTGACAGCGGATATGATGCGTGTCGATCACATCGATGCGGGCACAAAGACTATCTATCTCGATACGGAGAAAGGAGTCCTTTATAATCCTTTCCGTACCGGTGATATCGTGATGGTTCAGCAGTTCTCCGTGAATGGGCACGGGGGAAAGCATTACGAATTTGAGGTGGTAGATGTCAAGGTCGGGGCTTTGGCTGATGGAGAGAACCGGCTGGATAGTATCACCTATAAAAATTTTGTTGGTGACGTGAGCAGTGTGGCCGCCCGTGACGTGCTTACCCGTGTGGACTCCGCTACCAATTCAGACCGTAAGGGCGTGATCAAGCAGACCAGTGTTGAGGAGGGCAGCCCGTACCTTGATGTCCTGTATGGAATGAAAACGGATCCTGACAACGCCGTGCGTCTCCGGCTTGGGCGTCTGGCCGGTATTATTACCTATTGGTGGGGGCAGCTTCAGGGATACGGCCTGTATTCCAACAACGCCTATCTGCTGGGTGATTTCCGTCTGCGTACCGGAGAGGATGTCCGGACGAAATTCGAGGTGATGGAGGGTATGCTGCAGAGTGCCATGCAGAGTGTTGTCAGTACGATGACCGAGGAGGATAACTTTCTGAAAAACGCCAACTTTCAGGATGACATGGCTTATTGGGAGCGTGAGAGCGATATGGCTTTATATGATATCGGAGGCCAGCTGCTTGATTTAGGCGTGAATTTCTATTCCGAGAAAAACAAGGTGGCCGACATCGACTCTTTCGATGGCCGTTTCATGCTCCGGATCAAGCGGAGCCACATCCGCCAGCTGAATGCGGATATCACCAAGCCGGAAGATGGCAGCGTCATATTTCTAACCCTGAAATATCATTGCGCCGAGGAGGGGATCCTGACCGCCGGTTTCAGCGGATCCGCTCCCTATGTGGAAGAAGCGGTTCCAGCCAATGAGGGCTTTGAAACGCTGGAGGTATCGGGGGTATGGGACGGAGCCGGTGATTTTCTCCTGAGATTTACCGGTGACTTGTATATCGAGCAGCTGACCCTGACCAATCACCCGTTGGATGATTATAAAAAAGAGGTCAGTACCAAGTTCGAGCAGACCGCCGAGCATATCCTTGCCGTGGCCGAGGAGGTGAACAAGATAGACAACACCATCAAGACCGCCGGATGGATCACCACGGCTGATGGCAACAAGCTGTGGGCTACCATAACCGAGGTGGACAGTCTTGGCAATCGTGTCACCACGCACGAGAGCAGCTTCCACGTGACGGCGCAGCAGATCAACGCCATCGTGAGCCGTATCGACAAGGCGGAGGATGATTTGGGAATCATAGACCATACCATCAAGACCGCCGGTTGGATTACCACTGCAGACGGCAACAAGCTGTGGGCTACCATTGACAGGGTGGATGTTCTTGGTAATCGCCTGACCACGCACGAGAGCAGTTTTCACGTGACGGCACAACAAATCAATGCCATTGTCAGCCGGGTGGATACGATAGACGGAACCATCAGTAAGGCCGGTTGGATTACTTCCGCAGACGGCAATAAGTTATGGGCGAGCAAGACGCTTGAGGATGGTGGTACCATTGTTTCCTATATCAACCAAGCGGCGGACTCCGTGACAATAAACGCCAAGCATATCAAGCTGGAGGGGCTTGTAACTGCGAATGGTAACGTACAATTCACCACGGATGGAAAGATAATCGCCAA
>ULOF01007312.1_pt1 | contig 19047 bp, 20 predicted proteins | sample 1952371 | NCBI WGS metagenome assembly ULOF01 (sample SAMEA4835597, study PRJEB28245) | human gut metagenome | biome: gut microbiome; material: fecal sample | place: Denmark | collected 2008 | reverse complement strand
ACGTGAGGAAAGGGGAAATTGCATTTAAGGTTCACTGATTCTGCTTTTCAAGTTTCTTCAGCACTGCTTGAAAATACTCCGGCAAATCGCACTCGAAACGCATAATTTCGTGCGTGTGCGGATGCTCGAGGACAAGTTCTTTTGCGTGCAAAAGTTGTCCGTTTTTGTACAGTACGCTCGAGCCGCCGTACACTTCGTCACCGACGATCGGATGATGCAAACTTGCCGCGTGCACCCTTATCTGATGCGTGCGCCCCGTTTCAAGTTCGAAACGTACGAGCGTGTATTGTCCGAAGCGTTCAAGCACCTTGTAGTGCGTGACTGCACGTCTTCCGTTTTCGTCAATCGTCATTTTTTTGCGGTCTTTTTTGCTTCGCGCGATAGGTTTGTCGACAGTGCCTTCGTCCTCTTTGAAATTGCCGTCGCAAAGTCCGTAGTATATTCGTCTAGCGGTTTTTTTCTCTATTTGCGAAGCAAGGCTCTTGTGCGCCTCGTCGTTTTTTGCCACCACAAGCAGTCCCGAAGTGTCCTTGTCGAGCCTATGCACGATGCCGGGGCGAATCACGCCGTTTATTCCGCTGAGGCTGTCGAGATTGTACAACAGCGCATTGACGAGCGTATCGTTTTTCTTGTACGAACTTGCCTGATGCACCACCATGCCCTGCGGCTTGTTGACCACCGCCATGTACTCGTCCTCGTACACGATATCGAGCGGAATATTCTCCGCTTTGACTTCGAGCACTTCGGGCGCAGGCACTTCAAATTCGACGGCATCGCCTTTTTTCAATTCAAAACCGCTCTTTTGCCTTTTTACGCCGTTGACGAAAGCACCGTCCTTTTCGAGGACGGTTTTTGCGTTGGAGCGCGAAATGCCCCACTCGGACGAGATAAACACGTCCAATCTTACGTTGTCGTCATCAACAATGCGTATCATACGCTTTTCAATCTTTCTTGCTCTCGTCCGTATCTTTCACGTCGCAGTCAGACGAATCGTCTGCGCTTTCTATTTCTTCGTTTTCGACTTGCTTATCGTCTTTTTCTGCGTGATTATTATCTTCGTTTTCGGTCGTATTCTCTTCTTTCTTCTCGCTCACCACGAAATCGAACTCGTTGTCCGACTTCATCATCGAATTGAGGTTTATGGGAGCGTCAAGCGGATCGATTTGTTCTTGCTCGTTTTCTACCTTGTTTTTTTGCTCTTCTTCAAACTCTTTTTGGTTCTTTTTTCCCTCTTGCACGAGCATGATTATCAGCACGATTACAAGCATAAACGCTCCGACCGTCACGAACGAGTCCGCAATATTGAACACGGGAAAATTCTCCCAGAACGAGAATTGAATGAAATCTCGTACGTACCCGAAAGCGATTCTGTCAACGATATTGCCGATTCCTCCCGCAATGACGAAAACCAGGGATATTCTGAGCCACTCGCTCTCTTTGAGCGCAAAGAAGAGGTATATGCAAATTGCGACGATCACGATAAACGTAATGACGGTCAATCCCACCGTCTTGCCTTGGAATATGCCGAATCCCGCCCCTTCGTTTTTGACTTTGACGATGTTGAACAGTCCTATCACGTTTTCTTGCACACCGTTTTGGTCGAGGAAACTCCACACGTACTTTTTGGACAGCAAGTCCGCAATCAGAATCACCGCGACGACCGCAAGTTCGACGAGATACAGCCACCACTTCTTTTTGGCGACTTGCGTCCAATCGGCAAGGAAAGTTTTGATTTTGGTTTTATAGTCGGTTGCTTGGTCTTTGGTCATAAAAACTCCTTAGCCTCTGATTTGCGGAGGAATGGTTATGGTCACCCCTTGCGGAGCAAACAGGAATATATTTTTCGTGATTTGCTGAATACTGCCGTCGAGCGCGTAAATCGCACCGCTCATAAAGTCGAGGATTCTATACACGGCTTGTTGATTGAGCGTTGAAAAATCGACGATGACTTGCTCTCGCATTTTGAGGTGGTCGATGAGCAATTGCACGTCCTTGTAAGTGCGCGGAGAATAGATAACGACGCCGCCGCTCTGTCCGTAGCCTTGTTGCGTATAACTCGGCACTTGTCCGACGGGTGCTTGTTGAGTGCGAGAGAAGATTCGTGCCCCCCTCTGCATATCTGCGCGTTGTGCTTGTTCGTTTCTTAAATACCTTTCGTCCATATATTTACCTGTATCGTGCCTACGGCACGGTTATATTGCACGTTGTTCAGTTATATTGTGTCTGCACCGCAGGTGCAATTCTTTCGCCGAACAAAATTCTTCCGAGTCTTAACATATTCGAGCCGTGTTCGAGTGCGACTTTATAGTCGTTTGACATTCCTGCCGACAAAAACTCGACGTTTACGCCCTCTTGCCTTATGCTCTTTGCATCTTCGAATATCCGCTGCAACTCGTCGTAAAGATTTGCAAGTCGCACCTTGTCATCGAGATTCGGAAGCACGCTCATCACGCCTTTTATCTCGATATGCGGATAATCTTTCATACTTTGTATGAAATCGAGCGTTTCTTCGGGGCGCACGCCACCTTTTGTTATCTCCGCTCCCATATTGATTTCAACGAGGCATTTTTGCACGATTCCGTGCTTGCTTGCCTGTTTTTCTATCTCTTTTGCAAGATCCGCCCTGTCGAGCGAGTGAATCAAATCCACCTTTCCCACGACGTACTTGACCTTGTTCGTCTGCAACTGCCCTATGATATGCCAAACGTACTTTTCGTCGTATCGTTCGACAAATTCCTGAACTCTGTTTTCGCCCAAAACGAAATCGGGTGCGACGGACATAAACTCGTCTATCGTATCTTTCGATTGCATTTTGCACGCGGCGACGAGACGGATATTTCTATCGTATTTTGCCACCTCATCGCGCACTTTTTCGAGATTGTCAAAAAGTATCATAGCGTTTAAGTTTTATGACATCGCAATAACGTGATATTCGGATGAAGAACAAGGAAGAGTTTTTTGCACAGGTAGGAGCGTACTCGCCGTACGTGACTGCTTGGACAAAAGGCTCTGACGCGGTTATTCGCCAAATAGCGCGTTATTGCACTATATAGTCACCGGTTACGCCGTCAAACACAAGCATCCTCGTCTTTCCGCCCTCTTCGTAGGTCACTTTGATGACTTCGGGGGCGATGTGCTCTGCGGAAATCACTTTGCCGTCGAATTTTTGGTAGGATTCCACCAAAACAGCCATTTTTGCGCTGTCGTACTGACCGATATCGTCGCTCACGAACAGCACGTCGCCGAATATGTGATTTACGAGCGCAAGGAGTTTTTTCTGTTGCCACGTATAAACGGCGGGTTTCATACCGTCGTCGCGCAAGAAGAACACGTCGGGGTCGTTTGCGAAGATTCTGCCGTTGAGATGACGGCGGTATACGCTGTTTTGCATGGAGATTTTGGTTGAGATAATCTCTTGATTGGTGACCTTGACGTAGAACTTTTCCTTGAAAGTATTTTCTGCGTCGCAACCTATGCGGCAAGCGTCAACTACGCCGAACGCAGGCGCGAGAGGCACGCCGCAACCGAGGATAATCTTGTCGCCGCAACACTCGCGCAAAAAGTCCATTGCTTCACACATAAGTTGACCGCGCGTTTTGCCGTTTCTCGGTTCTATTGCAGCGGCGTAGAGGAAGTCGAGTTTGACCATATCGAAGTGCCACTCGTCAAAAACCTTGTCGAAGAACGCTTTGATATACGCCCTTACCTCTTCTTTTTCAAAGTCGAGCGCATAGAATCCGCCCCAGGCAATGCCGCTTATTACGGGTTTTCCGCTCTTTGAGCGGATGAGCCAATCGGGATGATTTTTTATGACGTTTGCGCCGAATTGAGCGGCAAACGGCGCGTACCAAAGCCCTGCCTTGTAGCCGTGCGAGTGGATTTTTTCAACGATAGGCGCAAGTCCGTTGGGGAACTTTTGCAAATCCATATCCCAATCGCCGACTTTCGTTTCGTATCCGTCGTCGATCTGGAAGATATTTGCGGTGTTGCCAACGTGCGCAAGCCCTTCGAGGTCGCGAAGGATGATCTCCTCGTTTATGTTCTGATAATAATTGTACCACGACGTGTAGCCTGCAAGATGCTCCACTCTGCCCGTACGTTTTGCGGGGTACTCGGCAAAATACTCGTCGAAAACGCTATCGTACGTTCCGTGAGTGTGCACGATATCGAACAACTCGTATTCGCCCGTCAAAGACAATCCCTCGACGTCCTTTTGGACGGCGAACACGTTTTCCTTCATATCCGCATAGAAAATCGTATATCCCGTGCGCTCGTTGAGCGAGCCGAAAAACTCGACCTTTTCGTGCTTGCGGAAGTACGTATACGAAAAACTGTGATACAAATCCTTGCCGTATTCGGTGAAAGCGTAGTCGCCCGAAGCGCCCGAAAACTTCCTTACGAGCGGCAGTTTGGAGAGCGAACGCAGTCCGTATTGCACGTCGCGCCTTTTATACTCTCTCGTGGACGTCCAGGATTGAAAACCGTTTGCGAAAAATCTCTCGTTGTTCTCGAAATAGTGGTCGTAAATGAGTTCGGCAAGGTCGATTTGCACGTCGCCTTTTGCGCTCAACACGATTTTGACGTGGTTTTCGTCGCCGTCGTCACGCAAAACGATATCCTCGCCATCGTATCCGTTTTTCACGAGCGAGTACTCAACGGATTCTTCTTTTCGCTTTCCCGATACACGGTAACCTATCTTCAGCGTGTAGTCTTTTATATTCATAAATTCCCCCGAATATATAACATAGGATAATTTATTATATCAATAAAGGCGCGACTTGTAAATAGGTTATCTCGCAAAAATAGCGCAAAAACTCACAAATAAGGCAACTTAACGATTTGCGCAAAACGGCACGAAAAAACTGCGCTTTGCGGCGCAGTTAATTTCGATATATTTTAGTTTGCAAAACGCAAAGCGTTTTTTATTCTGCCATTTCTTCGGATACGGCGTCAAACTTGGTTATCGACACCTCGTAGGCGACTCGCTCTTCGACAGTGCCGTCGTCGAGCGCTTTTTGATATATTCTCGATTGGATTCTGCCCACGAGATGGATCTTTTCGCCAACGCGGAAAGTCGAGGCGTAGCGCGCGTTTCTCCCCCACGCAATCGCAGGGATATAGTCGGACTTGTTGTAGGCGCGGTTCACCGCAACGAGCAAATCTGCGATTTCCCTCTTGAAAGGTGTGGTTCTGTATACGGGTTGCTTGCAAACGTAGCCCTCGATTTCGATGAGGTTTGGCGACTTTTCGTCGCACTCGCAAATCTCTCTCACAAACACTCGAAGAACGAGTTTGCTCTTTCCGTCAACGATCTTGTTGTAACTCCTAAATTGTCCGATCAACCCGATTAGATTGCCGATTTCAAAGTCTACCCCCTCCATAAGCCTATCGCTCACGGTGATGGGAATCAAGTCGTGTTGCCCCGACAATCTCGCAACCGAAATCGTCAGATCGTAGAAGTTTTCGCCCATAATTTCGTGAGAAAACTCCGGCGCGCTCGCAATTTGTCCCGAAAGGTAAACCTTGTTGTTTTGCATTTGCTGATAACTCATATGTCCTCCTGTGCGTCTATGCGTTTTTGTGTTGTATTCCGTTTGAATCTATCGTGTAGCCTTCCGTATGCACGAGTTGCGACAAGGTTACGAATTCAAATCCTTGTCCTTTGAGCGCGGAAAGCACGAGCGGCAGTGCGTCGAGAACGTGGTCGCTGTTGTTGTGAAAAAGCACGATATCTCCGCTCTTTGCCTTTGGCACTACCCGCTCGTAAATCTGCTTTGCCGAAAGACCTTTCCAATCGAGCGAATCGATCGACCACTGCACGCCCACCATATTCAGTTCTTCGAGCGAGGTCATCAGTTTGTTGCTGTAATCCCCGAACGGCGCACGAAAATATTTCGGTTTTTTGCCCGTCAGATCGAAAACTCTGTCGTTGACGTATTCGATTTCGTTCTTTATCTCGTTTTCGCTGAGTTTTGGCATATTGAGGTGATTTCTCGAGTGGTTCCCGATATCGAATCCCGCCTCTGCAATGGCTTTGGTTTCCTTTTCGTACTTGTCGATCCAAAACCCGACGAGAAAAAACGTGCCTTTTGCGCCGTATTGCTCCATAACGTCGAGTATTCCTTGCGTTTTGTCTGCGCCCCAGGCGGCGTCAAACGTGAGCGCAATCACCTTTTTGTCGGTTTCCACGCCGTACACGGGTATTTTTCTCGTACTCTTGCAAAAATACACGCCTGCGCTGTCCGTCACCCCCACCGCCGCGGCAAGCACCGCAAAGGCAATGAGCAACGATACCGCTCCGATAATGCTCGCTTTCTTCACCGTAACAATCATTGACTACCCCGATTATATGCAATGCACGAGGGAAAAATTGAAGAAATTATGTCGCGAAAAGTCGTATTTTCTTCTTTTTCGTTTTATTCCTTCTGCACGCTCACCTCAATTCTATTTTCCGCAAAAAAGTTTTAGAACGGATTTTTACCGAAGAGTATTTTTTCTTGCAAGTATTCAACGAGGCAAAATCAAAACGGTATTGTGCAAAATCAAGCGCAAACGATCTGAAATGCGGCTTTGAAGTTTAAAATCAAGCCTATTTATTCAACTTTTCTTTGACAAGAAAATTTCCGATGCTATAATACAATGTATGAAGCGCATCGCAACTCAAAAAAACGGTTTTTGGAAGAGAGTGGGCATCAACATTCCCTTCGTCCTTATGATAGCGGCAATGGTCGCTCTGTTTTCGGGTTGCCTGCTTTTGTGGTTTTACGCAATCGCTTCCCTTTTTGCGTTCAAAAGTTCGATGATATTTCTGATTTTGGCAGGCGCGGGCACTTTGTGCCTCGGCGTAGGACTCGCCCTTATCCCCGCTTACAAGAAGTATTACGCTTTCTACAACAAAAAAATGGGTTGGAAATTCCCCGATAAGCCCGAAAAAGAAGAAAAAACCGTCGTCAACGACGGCAAAAAGTCTTTCAAGGACTATTTCACCCTCTCCAATATATCTCTCGGCGTAATCGCGCTCGGCGCAGTGTTCACGATTATATCGGCGGCTCTTGGCAGCATCAATCGCGACACTTGGGTCAACGACACGGCGGCGTTTATGAAAGAGAGCGGCTATATGACCGACCCGATGCACGTGGTCAACCTCAAAGACGCAATTCAAGGTCAGAACGTCGGAGATAAAAACGTCAACACGATAAATATCGACTTCAAGGAAAAGCAAGCCGTCATAATCTACGTCGGTGCGGAAGACGCCGACAAACTCGGCTTCGTCACCTACGATTATTACGTCAAATACGAAAATCAAGTCGTCAAAACACGCACGAAGGACGGCGTCATCACTCTCACCGAATCCCCTGCACCCAAATTCGACGACACGACGATAAAAAAACTTTTCTTCTTTATGTTCAAGGATTTCGACGTTGAAAAGCAAGTGAAAATTTATCTGCCCGAAGACGCACGCAAAGGCGCCGTAAACGAGATAAAAATCGTCGGCGACAACGTCATCTTCGCAAAGCCCGACAAGGTCGAACAAGAAGCAAAAGAACAAGAGTAATAAATGCAAAACGATATGCGCAATACAAACGAAAAAGCACTGTTTGAGGTGCTTTTTCGCTATTCTAACCGATTAAATTTGAGTTATGATTCAATTATTCTAAGAGAAGCGTATTACTTGGCGCTTTCGCACTTCAAACTGCATATTTATACAAACGGTTTTGTATAAACGCCATCCATGCAAAAGCAAAAACAACTTGCAACAACCGACCGATTCGCTTATTTGCCGAGTTTTGCGCCGCACGAAAAGTTTTTGAGCACGTCGGATACAAAAACGTCCGTTCTTATTGCGTGCGATTTTCTTGAAATTGCCTCTTCTATAAGGTCGCCTACTAGCGCCTTGAAACTCACTCCCACGCCCTTAAACAGATAAAACGCCATAGAGCCGGGAATCGTGTTGATTTCGTTGACGTAGACCTTGTTGCGCTTGGTATCCACGAGATAATCCACTCTCACCACGCCGAACAGACCGAGTTCGTAATACAATCTTTGCGTGTTTGCCTTCACGATCAATTCGAGCGATCCGATCGGCGCAGGCACGATATGCGAACATGCACTCATCTTTCCGCCCGAATACTTGTCCGAAAACGTGAGAAAATCGCTCTTCGAGCAAGGCTGTTCAGTGTCAGAAAGCACGATTTTGCCCTCTTTTTGGTAAGCGGCGCAATTGACCTCGACAAAATCCTCGAGTTTTTGCTCCACAACGATTTTAGAGTCGTATTTCGCCGCGACTTGCAGTGCAAAATCTAGTTCTTCTCTGCATTTTGCCACCTCGATGCCGATACTGCTCCCTTGCGACGAGGGTTTGACTATCATAGGATAACCGATAAGATTTTCAAGCCTTTCGAGCGTCTTTTGCTTGTCGTTTTCAAATTCGCTTTTAAGCACGATTTCGTACGGAAGCACGTTGAGCAGCAGACTCTCAAACAGTCGTTTAGAAAGCGCCTTATCCATAAGGCACGCCGAACGCAAAACGTCGCATGAGGTATAGGCAATCCCGTTATACTCCAACAGCGCTTGCACAATTCCGTTTTCTCCCTCACCGCCGTGACAGCAAAGTAGTGCGACATCGGGCTTGAAGAATCTGACGAGTTTGCTTTTCTTAAGCGAATAAAACTCTCCCTTTATCAAAAAAACTTTGACATGCTCGCTATGCACGAAGGGCGCAAAGCGTTTTATCGAATCGAGTTTCTTTGCGTAAAAATCTCCGTCGAGCGCATAGATACATTCAACCTCGTATTTTGAAACGTCGATATTTGCAAGCGTCTGCATTGCGGTTATGACGGAAATATCTCTTTCGAGCGACCTTCCTCCGAAAATAAGCGCGACTTTCTTTTTCATTCCATTCACCTCGAAATTTTATCTCTCCATAATATGACGAAGTCTCTTCTCAAGTGCAAAAATCATGCGCGAAAAATCTCCGAAATCAAGCGAAACAGCAAAATCATACGATTGTATAAAAGATTACATTTTGTATGATATAATCATAAAAGTATTCTTGAAAAACGCGATTTTTAGAATAAATTATTCTCATAATTGCATTTTTATCGAATACTTTTGACAAAAATCGGCTATTTCAAGTCCTCGTAGATGTCGGGCAAGTCGTTGAGAATCAAGAGCGTATCTCCGAGTTTGAGCGTATTGACGAAGTCCTTTTCACACGCCGCAAGCGAGCCGTAACGCTTGATTTCCCCGCCGAACTCGCACTCCCTTATCGCCCTGATAATCGGCTCGGTGCGCTCGCCGCCTACGAGCAAAACGACGTCGGCAACTTCTGCGATTCTTTTGCCGAGGATTCTGTTTTCTTCCGCTTCCCTATCTCCGAGTTCGACGAGTCCCGGGGTCATAACCACTTTGCGCGTGTCGAACATAGCAAGCGTCATAAGTGCAAATTTTGCACCGTCGGGATTTGAGTTGAAACTATCGTCAATGATATTCACTCCGTTGCCTTCGATGAGTTGCTGACGATGAGCAACAGGCTGCAAATTCTCGATTGCGTTCAAAATGAGCGGCATCCCCACACCGAGTTTCACCGCCATTGCAACGGCAAGCATAATGTTTTGCACGTTGTGTATCCCCAAAATTCTCGTTCTTGCCCGGTACGTGTCGTCGCCTAGGACGATATCGAACTCGCTTCCCTTGCTGTCGACGGACAAATTTTTTGCATAAATATCCGAATTTTCGTCAATTCCTGCATAAATCGTTTCGGGAATAACTTTTTTGGATAGCAATACGCTTTCGGTTATATTTTTGAGTTCGGCGTTTATGACACACACACCGTCCTCGACGTCGAGAATACGGCATTTTTCACGTCTGATATTCTCTTCACTCTTAAAAGTTTTCAAGTGTTGCGAATTGATTCCCGTCAATATCGTGTATTGCGGTTTGACCATTTTCATAAGTTTTTTGATATCACCCACTCGTCGCGCGCCGAATTCCGCAATAAAAATCTCGTGCGTATCGTCGAGCATATCGACGGTTTTTGAGATTCCCATCGGCGTGTTGTAACTCATCGGCGTTGCAAGCACGTTATATTTTTGCGACAAAATAGCGCTCAAAAAGTTTTTCACGGAAGTTTTCCCGCAACTGCCCGTGATTGCGATTTTTATCAAATCGTCCCTGTCGAGCCTTCTCATTGCGCGATTTTCGTATCTTGAGTTGTTTATCTTTTCAAAAACGTTGATAAACGACGTCGAAATGATAAAAATCAACGGATATACGAGCGGAAACGCAAAGAATATCAGATATCTGAAATACGAGTCCTCGATCCTTGCCGTGCCGATTGCAAGCGCGACGGTAACGATCGCCGTTGCGGCGCACGTATCGAAAAGCAAGCATCTGACCGCTCTTTTGGTGTATTTCAGCGGTTTTTTGCGGTCGGGCAAGTCTTCCATAAAGTACATTGCAAATTCCGCAATGAAGAAAAACAGCGCAATCAGGAATCCCCAAAACGCTTTTGCGTTCAAAACCCAAAAAACCAGCCAAATTCCCGAAAAAATTATCACCGTAACAACGTCGATGAGATAAACGAACCGTAGTCTTTTGTTTTTGAATATCTCGCTTATGCGATAATTGTCGTTCTGCACGGCGTACAAGTACGGCCTCGTCATAAAGAAACTGTCTATCAGCACCAAAAGGATATAAAACCAATCGCCTCGCACAAGCGTCATACGCACCTCGCTTTTATTCGTATAAGATATGCGTGGCGGATTTTTTGTGTGAAAGCGTCAAAAAACGCTCTGAAAGGTCGTTTTTTTTGAAAAATAATGTTTCATGAAACATAGAAATAATTCAGGACAAAGCAAAATCACAGAATTTCTTGCAAATACGCCTCGAGAATCAGTGAGAACGTCAGTCTGTCTTGCACGAAGGCAAAATGACCCCCGTCAAGCAAAAATCCCTGCGCGCCTTTGACGTTTTTCAAAAAACACTCGTACATATACCGCGGCGTTTCTTCGTCTTGCTTGCCCCAAAACACGGCGCACGGACACGCGATGCGATTCAAAATCGGTTTTTGGTCGTAGTTTACGACGTTGACGAAAACCTTTTTCATCTCCTCGGAAAGCGCGCTGTAATCGCTCGAACCTTTAAGTCCTTTTTTACCAAGCCGTTTGAGGATTTTGTGCGCAAGCACTTTGAGATAATAACTCGGTTTTCTGCGAGGTTTAATCCCTGCACCGTCAACGATGACAAGTCCTTGAACGATTTTAGGATAAAAAACCGCAATCTCGATTGCGACTCTCGTGCCGAACGAATGTCCGACAAACACAGCTTTTTGAACGCCCAAAACGTCCAAAAGCGTGACGACGTCAAGCGCATAATCCGCTACGGTATAACTGCTCGGTGGATTGTCACTCCGTCCGAAACCTGCAAAATCCAACGCGATTATGCGGTATTTTGCGCACAGTTTTGAAACGGTATAGAAAAAGGCGGTAGCGTCAGAGCCCCACCCGTGAAGAAAAATCAGCGTATTTTCGCCTTGTCCGACGTCAAAATACGACGTATTCAAACCGTTTACAACGGCAAATTTTCTCTTGAAACCATAAAGGTTTTCAAGATAATTCTGCCGATTTTCGCCCTCTGCGGAGTGCGTTTTGCAAAGAATTTCGTCGTTTTCCGTGCGCTCTCCTAAATTGCGAGCCACATAATCAAGGCGTCGCGAACGTTGTTGTAATACCTCTTTCGCACTCCTTCGACTTTGAAACCGAAACTTTTGTACAAGCGGATAGCAGGCTCATTGTTGTCGCGCACTTCGAGAGTCATAAACTTGATTCCGAGCAGTTTTGCCCTAGAAATGAGTTCGCTCATCAGCAACTTGCCGATACCTCTGCCTCTTTCGGTGGATTTCACCGCTATATTCGTTATATGCGCTTCGTCAAGCACTTTGTGAAAACCGCCGTAGCAAATCACTTCGTCGCCCCTTACGCCGACGAGATAATACGCGTTTTCGTCCTCGACCTCGGGAATGAACATACGCTCGTTCCAAGGCTGGTCGAACGCTTCGCGTTCAATCTCAGCCATTTGCTTGAGATGCTCGTATTTGAGGGATTCAAACTTCATCTTTTTCCCTCTCGGCTTGGGATTTTCGCATATAGAACGGCTCGAACACGTTGACGAATTCGCCGCTTCGAGCCTTTTCTTTCACCACCTCGGCAAGCGCGATATCCACGCTTTTGAGGGGTGCGTATTCGGCATTTTCAACCTTTTGCTCGCTTGCCTCGCGGAAGGACGCTTCAAGTACTTTTCCGCTTGAGCATTTTGCAAGATAGAGATTTCCGTGTCCTGCGTCGACTGCCGCCAAAACGTCGCCTCTACCGTGCGCGATAAGTTCAAAACTCGTCACCGCAATACGCTTTGCGCCCGTTGCGAACGCAATCGCAGTCATGGCGGATACTCCGATTCTTATTCCCGTAAAAGATCCGGGGCCTACGTTCACCGCAACCGCGTCGAGATTTTTTACGTCAACGCCGCGCGATTTGAGCATATCGTCGATTTGAGGCATAAGCGTTGCGCTGTGACCGCTTTTCCCTATCTGCGTGGTGTGCGAAAAGGTTTCGTCACCCTTGATAAGCGCGATAGAAAGCCCCGTTGAAGTTGTGTCAATTGCAAGGATATTCATTTATTCTCCCTCTTTGTCACGTCAAACACGCGCTCGTTTTCTCCCGTAGGAGTTATGTTTATCTCGATGACTTTGCCGTCGAAACGCTCAAATTTATTCCATTCGATGACGGTTACGCTCTCGTCGTCGAAGCAGTCCTCGATGCCGAGTTCGGCAAGTTCGTCCGCACTGTCCACGCGGTACATATCGAGATGATTGAGTTTGAGCCGTCCGTCCTCGTAAACGTTGAGAATGGTGAAAGTCGGGCTCGTAACCTCGTCCTCGATTCCGAGCGCCTTTGCAAGACCTTTGGTGAAAGTGGTTTTGCCCGCACCCAAATCGCCGTTTAGAAGAATAACCTCTCCGCCTTGCAACGTATCTGCGATACGTTTTGCGAGCGCGTAGGTTTCTTCAACGTTTTTGACGGTATGTTTTGAGAAAATATCGGTCGTTTTTTTCATTTTCGAGCCGTCCCAGTGCAAGATTTTGCTGAGTCGCTTGTAAAGCACAAACGTCAATCCGCTCACTATTATACATCTTAATATATTAAAAGGCAACACGCCGATGAGCAAATAATAGGTATAAAAGTTGTCAACCGTGACGTTTTCGTACAAAGACGACACCATTCCCACAACTGCGTCGAAGCCGTAGAGCTTTGCATAAAACGGTATGGAAATAAATCTGTTCACGACAAGCGAGAGCACCGTGAGTATCGCGCTTCCCACCGCAAGCCCTATCAAAGCGTGTTTTTTGTCCTTGTGGAGTTGATAAATCACGGACGCAGGCAAAACGAAAGATATTCCGAGCAGTATATCCGTAAGTTCGCCGACGTTGCCGGTATGCGACATTGCAAGTTTGAAAAGGCATTTCAGCACGATGACTATGCACGCGCTCACGGGCCCCATCGAAAATCCTGCAAGCAACGCGGGAAGTTCGCTTATCTGAATCTCCAAAAATCCCGGAAACATAAACGGCAACGGAAATTTTGCAAACGCATACAAAATAAAGGAAATCGCCGTCAGAATCGCGACTTTTGCGATATATGCCGTGGTAAATCTTGCGTTTTTGAACTGTTTGAGCGTACCTTTTACGTCAACCTTCGTCTTTTTCGATTCGGAATTTTTCTCCGAAACCTCGATATTTTTGCCCATTGTTCTCCTTTGGCACGCCTTTTGAAATTTGCAAATTGCATAAAAAACGCGCCTTCAAGGGCGCAAACGTAAATTGAAAAGCAAAATTACGTCGCTTCTTCCGTCCGGACTTTACCGTCGGTCAAGGAATTTCACCTTGTCGGCACGCAGTGCGTGTTCGCGGACTATACCGCCGGTGAGGATTTTCACCTCGCCCTGAAGCATCTTTATCATATGCCTTTAAAATCCGTATGTCAAGCACAATATTAAATTGGCGTATTAAAACGCACGATACTGCCATAATTTAAGTATGGAATACACAAATCAAACGCCATACGTTCAAGATTATATACAGACGAGCGAAGTGAGCGAGCAAAGCGTAGCCGCCCTCGCCCTTTCAAACCCCAAAGTCGTCGGAGCACGTTGTTTTTCGTACAACAACGCATACGTCGTCGCATTGATTTCTTCCCCGTTCTATCTTAAAAGCGAGCGCGACGCATTTTTGCAATCTACGAAAACCGACCTGTCAAAGCAAACTAACACCGACGTTTTCGTGACTTTAGACGTCGACGTATATCGAAAAATCAAAGACGGTATGACCGACGAGCAAAAAGCGGATTTGTTTGAAAAAGTCATTTCGAGAGCATATTGATTTTGCCGCAAGCACGCCGCAAAAAGACGCAGTCACATAAACACAACTCTCTAAAGCCGCAAGCATACAACGTTAAAACGCAATAAAAAGCCGCACAAACACTACGCATCAAAAAAAAGCCTCGTTTTGAGGCTTTTTTGATTGCATTTTGTATCGATATTTTGTGCAAAACGTGCGCTATCCGTTATATTTCGTGACGTTTTTGCCGTCTGCCCAGAGTTTTTCAAGACAATAGAACATTCTCGTTTCGTCGTTGAAAATGTGCACGATAACTCCGCCGTAGTCGAGCACTGCCCATTTGCCTTCGCCCATACCGTCGGTATGCGTAGGTTCAACGCCATTCTCGCTCATTTTCTCTTCCACGAATTCCGCAAGAGCCTTCACTTGCTTGTTGCTCTTTGCCGTGCAGATGACGAAATAATCCGTCATAACGGTGAGATGCGCAACGTCAAGCACGGTTATATCAACCGCTTTATGCTCGTCGAGTTCGGCGCAGATGACGTCTTTCATTTCAATAGGTTCCATAAAATCCTCCTGTCGCAAAAATGCGAGGTTCCTCTTTGGTATATTATTATTTATCGTGTGCCGAAAGCGTGTTTATTTTCACACCCTTGCACGTCGTTTCGGTGCAAAACTATCATTTCCCCCGCCATGTATCGTTTCAGTGTGGAATATTATTTTATTCTCACCGTTCCGTTTATCGTATGCAAAGTGCCGCGAAAGCGGCTTAACGTCTCTTCGATACGATTTTAGCACATCGGCGGCGCTATTTCAACAATCAATTTTGCCTTGGTAATCGCCTTTTGGGCGTTTTTATTTGCCGAGATAGCACTTCACCGCGTCGAGCGTGAGCGGATTCATCTCCTTTCCGCTTGCACTAACCTTGTCGTAAGTGTACTTGAGCACTGCTTTGAATCCCTCGTCGAAATCGCGCATCGCAATGTCGCGAATCTTCGGAATCGGATCGTAAAGCCTGTCAAAAGACACGCTGTCGGCGGTATAAACGAGCCTTTGAAGCATAGTCATATCAGCCTTTGCGGTGGTGTGATATCTTATTGCGTCAAGCACGTCGGGATCGGTGATTCCAAAATCGCGTCTTGCCTTCTCTGCACCGAGAAACTGATGCAAAACAGGCGTTCCGATCGCTTCTATCGGGACTTTAAATCCGTCAAGCGACGGGCGCTTTTTTGCGTTGTCGTGCAAAAAACACGCAAGAAACGTCTTCGTGAAATCTTGTTTTAGATTATGCCGTGAGTTCAATCTCATAGCGGTAAGAACGACCGCCTTGCTGTGTGCGAACAGTTCGTCCGTCTGATACGAGCGAAGTTTTTTGACCATATCTTCGTATTCGCAAAACAAGCGTTTTTGCCTTATTTGATCAAGCACTTTTGGGTCGATCTCGTCGGGAGAATCCCCCATAAGCAACTTTGCTCTGACCTCGGACGACGACACGTCTTTGCCGACGTAATCGAGCACGATAAACTCCCCTCCGAATTTTTCACGCAGATAGGTCGTTCTTTTCGTCACGTCGTCGTAGCCTTCTCTTGCGCAAACGGCAATCGGACATACCTCTACGATTTTTTCGGGATGATACCAGGTATCGAAATACTCGAGACTGTCGCCACCCACAAGATACACGATATCTCCGTACTTTTCTTTGAGAAGCGGAAGCGTAAGTGCGCTGTAATTGTCTTTTCCTCGCACGTTTTCTATATCGTCGATGACAAAGTTCACTCCCTCGAAGGCAGTTTTCAAAAGTTCGCATCTATCCGAAAAACTCAAAAATCCCGCGCTTTTATGTGGCGGCGCAGAAGTCGGCACAAGCACGAGTTTGGATATTTTGAGTTCACGCATAGCGCTTTTGCACATAGCGACGTGCTCTTTATGTACGGGGTCGAACGCCCCGCCGAAAACCAATGTTTTTCCCATATTTTTATTATACAACGCATTGAAAAATATTTCAAGAAAGCAACGTAGATTTCGAGTATCACGCCCCGAAATTTTGTCAACAATTGCGGTATGGCAAAAGCAGTTGACTACGTCGGCGCAAGCATAATCATCACCCTGACCACGTTCGTATGGTCGGTGCTACTTTTCAAAAACGCAGTGGGCGCGCTCGTTTTTTCGGTTGCGTTTTCACTTGCCGTAGTGCTGTCCGTTCGCTATTTCTCAAAGAAAAATCAAAAGCCGTATACATATGACCGACTTGAATCGGAGTTCTGTATGCGAGGCGGAGATTATGTCATAAAATTGCTCGTAAGTTCTCTAAAAAATCCGCAAATCGAGAATGGTTCAAACTATATTTTGCTTGAAAACAGCATAATTATCGCAAATTTCAAGTTTTCTTCACTCGGTGGAAGCGATATAGCGAGCGTATGCAAACTTGCAAAAACTCACGACCGAAATCACGTTTATCTCATCACCAAATCGGTTGAAAGAAAGGCGTGGCAAGTTGCCAACCTTCAAGAAATAAAAATCGAAACTGTCAAAGCTAAGCAAGTATTCAAATTTCTTGCAAAGCGCAACGCCCTGCCCGACCTGAAAAAGCCGAAGCAAAAATTCTCGATGCACGGACTTATCGAAGCAGTGTTTTCAAGGCGCAATTTCAAGAACTACGTTTTCTCGGGCGCAGTGCTCGTATTCACGTCGTTTTTCACTCCCCTCAAAATCTATTATATCGTCATCGGCACGATACTATTTGCGCTTGCGCTGTTATCTCTCACACCACTTGGCAACGGCACGATATCGTCTCCCAAAGTTTTCGCCGAACTCGAACACGCCTGCGAAGACGAATACGTGAGGGAAATTAGGAATTAATAATGAATAATTAATAATTGTGGGTGGACTTTGTCCACACCTAAACGAAAACTGCGCCAAATCGATGGATAACACGAAAGCATCCCTTTAATGATAACCCTAATTTACTAAGCGTAAATGAATTGGCAGGCAAAGGGTGCTGACACAGTTATTCGCTCAATTGCATATTCGATTAATTGAGCGCATCCAAACAGATGCATAACGAGGAAACGCCCTTCTGCGAATCCGCATAACGTACTTAATCGTACGTGACGGGTGAGCAAAAGGACGTTGACAAAGGCGCGATTAATAACGCGTATCTTATTGAGCGCAATATTGAGATGAAGAACAAGGAAAAGTCCCTCGAATGGCAACCCTAATGTACATAAACGTACATGAGTTGACAGTCGAGGGGCTTTGACACAGTTATTCGCTCAATTGCATATTCGTTTAATTGAGCGCATCCAAACAGACGCATAACAAGGAAACGCCCTTTTGCGAATCCGCCCAACGTACTTAATCGTACGTGACGGGTGAGCGAAAGGACGTTGATAAAGGCGCGATTAATAACGCGTATCTTATTGAGCGCAATATTGAGATGAAGAACAAGGAAAAGTCCCTCGAATGGCAACCCTAATGTACATAAACGTACATGAGTTGACAGTCGAGGGGCTTTGACACAGTTATTCGCTCAATTGCATATTCGTTTAATTGAGCGCATCCAAACAGACGCATAACAAGGAAACGCCCTTTTGCGAATCCGCCCAACGTACTTAATCGTACGTGACGGGTGAGCGAAAGGACGTTGATAAAGGCGCGATTAATAACGCGTATCTTATTGAGCGCAATATTGAGATGAAGAACAAGGAAAAGTCCCTCGAATGGCAATCTTAATGTACATAAACGTACATGAGTTGACAGTCGAGGGGCTTTGACACAGTTATTCGCTCAATAGTGCGCTCAATCGACCCATTCAAATTCAAGATCGCCAATACACACAATATCCCCCTCTTTCATTCCCTTCTTTTTGAGTTCGGAAATTACGCCGCGGTCTTTGAGAACCTTTTGGAAGAAGGCAAAGGAATCTTGAGAGGAGATGGTGACGTTTTGAATGAGGAAGTCAACGAGACCGCCGTCGACGAAGAACGAGCCGTCGGGAAGACGAGATACGGTGAATTTTTGGTCGGACTTCGGCTCGAGTTCAAAGGTTTCGTCACGCTGAATACGTTGAGGCGGAGGAAGTTCCTCCACTTTTTGCTTCATTGCGGCAAGGAGTTCGTCGAGACCTTCGTGAGTGAGCGAAGATACGACGTAAACTTTTTTGCCGATTGCTTTTTCAAATTTCTCGATTTCGGAGCGGTCGGTGAGCAAATCCGCCTTTCCTGCAACGACGAGTTGCGGAATTTCGGCGAGTTTTTCGCTGTAAGTGGCAAGTTCGGCATTGATTTTCTCGTAGTCGTCAATGGGGTCTCTGCCCTCGCTGCCGCTGATATCGACGATATGCACGATAAGGCGCACGCGCTCGATATGTCGCAAGAAATAGTGTCCGAGACCTGCGCCCTCGCTTGCGCCCTCGATAAGTCCCGGAATATCCGCAATGACGAAACTGTCGTCATACATTTGCACTACGCCGAGATTGGGATTGATAGTCGTGAAGTGATAGTTTGCAATCTTGGGTTTTGCGCTCGTCAGCACCGACAAGAGCGTGGATTTTCCCACGTTCGGAAATCCGACGAGACCGACGTCGGCAATGGTTTTGAGTTCGAGCGTAACCTGATGCTCGTCGGTGGTTTCACCGAGTTGCGAGAAAGACGGCG
>ULOF01055829.1_pt1 | contig 19157 bp, 19 predicted proteins | sample 1952371 | NCBI WGS metagenome assembly ULOF01 (sample SAMEA4835597, study PRJEB28245) | human gut metagenome | biome: gut microbiome; material: fecal sample | place: Denmark | collected 2008 | reverse complement strand
CCGTTGTCGGCTACGGACAGAGAACCGTCTACATGGATGATGATTTCGATTTTTGAACAGTAACCGGCAAGGTGTTCGTCGATGGAGTTGTCCAGAACTTCAAAGACACAGTGGTGAAGCCCCCTGAGATCGGGGTCGCCGATGTACATCCCGGGACGTTTTCGAACGGCTTCAAGCCCTTCCAGCTTGTCAATCTGCGCTGCTCCGTATTCCTGTTGTGCTGTTGTGTTTACGGACGTATGAATAGGCTCGTTGGACTCGTCTGACATATCAGAGAAAGGCTAGGGGAAGAGCGGGTTCAATGCAAGCAAGAAGGCAGTCAGTACGAAGGGAAAAGGACAAAAAAACTACAGCCGGCCCCCTCGTCCGCGTTTGTGCGAGGGGACCGGTTACAGGGGGGGATAAAAGGGTGGATTTTTACTGGACAGACGGGTCGGTCGCAGTTTCGTCCGGAAGTTTTTCCTGATTTTTTTGAGGGTGTATTCTACCGGACCTTTTAACCTTGTTGCGCGTAAATTCCCGCATGCGCTGGAACATGGAATAGAGGCCCGGAATGAGGAGGATGCCGACGCAAGTGGCGCAGATCATGCCATAGAAGGTTGTGATGCCGATGGCCTGGCGGCTTGCGGCACCGGCTCCTGTGGCGATAACCATCGGGAATACACCGATGATAAACGAAATGGCTGTCATTAAGACGGCGCGGAAACGCTGGCTTGCCCCGTTCAGAGCAGCCTGCTGGATCGTGGCTCCTCGTTCATGGTCTTCTTTGGAGAATTCGACCATCAGAATGGCGTTTTTACTTGCTAGCCCCACGAGCATGACCAAGCCCAACTGGGCGTAGATACTCAGTGATGAACCGCAGATGAGCAGGCCGGCCAGCGCTCCCATGATGGCGACGGAAACGGAGACGATCACCGACATGGGCGTTGTCCAACTTTCATACTGCGCCACAAGGAACAGGTAGCCGAAGATGAAGGCAAGCATCATCAGGAAGAGAATCTGTCCGTCATTTTCGCGTTCCTGGTAGCTCATGTCTGTCCAGGCAATGGAGTAATTGGCCGGAAGCTTCAGGCTTTCGATCTGCTTCATGATTTCGCCGCTGCTGGAACCGGCTTTGATGATGCACTGGATGTTGGCGCACATGAGCTGGTTGTAACGGGTGATTTGGCGAGGACCGGTGATGTAGGAAAGTGTGGCTACGGAGCTGAGGGGTACCATTTCGCCTTCATTGTTCTGAATGTAGGTACTCATGATATCCCTGATGCCGACGCGTTCCTTGGTGTCGGACTGAATCTTTACCTTAAAGGCATAGCCGTCCATGTTGAAGTCATTGACGTACAGGGAGGCCAGTTTGCCCTGAAGGGTGGAAAAGATGCGATTGACCGGCACGTGCATGGTTTGGGCTTTCTGGCGGTCCAGGTGCATGAAGAGTTGCGGTGTATTGGCTTCATAGGACGAGAAAGCCGTGACGACGCCGGGAATCTTCCGGATTTGATCCAGCATGTCGTTCATGTGCTGTTCCAGCTGCTTGGGTGTTTCATCGCCGGCTGCCTGCAGCATGAAGGAAATGCCGCCTGTGACACCGAGACCCATGATGGCGGGCGGGCTGAAGACTTTGATGTTTGCCGAGGGAATTGTGGCCAGCATGCCTTGGGCCTTGCCGAGAAGGGCGTCAATTTGAAGATCCGGGGTTGTGCGTTTGTTCCAAGGCTGGAGTTGGACAATGCACATGCCGACGTTTTCACCACTGCCTCCAGTGAAGCTGAACCCGGTAACGGAAGAGACTTGGCGGACACCCGGCATTGCCATCAGCATGACTTCCGCCTGGGTGCGGGCCTCTTCCGTACGGGACAGAGCGGCCCCCGGAGGAAGCTGGATGTCGACGAAGAGCGTGCCTTTGTCTTCCTGAGGCAAAAAGGACGAGGGAAGGATTTCGAATAACTTCCAGTCGGCAAAAAGGACGGCAGCCAGGGCCAACAGAGTCAACCAGGCGCGACGGACGAATACGCCGGAGATTTTCAGATAGGAACGGCGGGAGAACTCCAGAGTAGCATTGAAGGGGCGGAAGATATTGAATCTTCTTTGCTTTTTCCTCTTCTTCAAGAGCATGACGCAAAGGGCCGGACTGAGTGTCAGTGCATTGACGGCAGACAGGCAGAGCGCCACGCACATAGTCACGGAAAACTGCAGGTAGATATTGCCGACCATGCCGCCGATGAACGCGATCGGGATGTAAATAGCGACAGTAACCAGGGTTGTGGCAATGATTGCTCCCGTGATTTGATGCATACTCTTTTTAGTAGCTTCCAACGGGGAGAGCCCTTCCGTATCCATGAGACGGATCGTGTTTTCTACGACGATGATGCCGTCATCCACGAGAGAACCGATGACGAGGATTAGCCCGAACATGGTCAGTACGTTGATGCTGAAACCCAGCGGCAGGAGGATTACGAAGGTGCCCAGAAGGGAGACCGGAATAGCCAGTGCGGGAATAAGTGTAGCTCGCCAGTCTTGCAGGAAGAGGTAGGTGATGCCGACGACGAGAAGCAAAGCGATGACGAGTGTTTCGATGATCTCGTACATGGTCGCTATGATGTATTCCGTCGGGTCGTAGCTGACCTCGTAAGAAACGCCGTCGGGAAAGGATACCTTAAGTTCTTCCAGCGTTTTTTTGACGGTTTTCATCGTCTCCAGGGCATTGGAGTCGTCATTGCGGTAAACGGCCATGTTGACGGATGTCTTGCCGTTGGCCCGGGAACTGCCGGTGTAGCTTTCCGCTCCCAGTTCGATGCGGGCGATGTCCCTGATCTTAACGATATCGCCGTCATTGCTGGTACGTACGATGATGTTGCTGAATTCTTCGACGGTTTTCAGACGTCCTGTGACGTTGACTTTGTATTGGACGAAGGAGTCGTTGGACTGGTCTCCTATGGAACCGGCTGCAGCTTGGATGTTCTGTTCGCGGATGGCGGCGGCAACATCGCCAGGGGTGATATTCAGTGCGGACATGCGGACGGAGTCCAGCCAGATGCGCATGCTGTAATCCTTGGCTCCCATGATGTCTGAACTGGCGATGCCGTCGATGCGGGCAATGACGTCTTTGACGCGCGTTTTGACATAGTTGTTGAGCTGGAGGTTGCTCATTTTTTTCGGATCTGCCCGGAAGGAGAAGAATCCGAGAATGTCAGAGGTACGCTTTTTGATGGTAATACCCTGGTTGACGACTTCTGTTGGCAAGCTGTGTTCGACGCGTTTTAGCGCGTTTTGGACATTGACCATGTTGATGTCCGAGTCCGATCCGCTTTTGAAGGTGATATTGACGGAATAGCCGCCGCTGTTGTCTGAAGTGGACGAAAAGTAGAGCAGGTTTTCCAGCCCGTTGAGTTCCTGTTCCAGCGGGATGCCCACGGTTTCCATAACCGTTTGGGCGCTGGCTCCTTCGTATGTGGTGCGGACGTTGATGGTCGGAGGGGCGATTTCCGGATATTCTGCAATGGGGATGCGCGATACGCAGATGACGCCGGCCAACACCATGAGAATGGCGATGACGATAGCGAATTTAGGCCGGTGGATGAAAAGTTCCGAAATCATGGCTAATAGCTCAGTTGGATTCTACGGGAATGACCGTGGCGCCGGGGCGGGTCTTGTGCTGACCGTCTACGATGACGATGTCGCCTTCCTTGATGCCGGAACGAATGCACTGGCGGTTGTTCATCATATTGCCGAGAAGGACATCTCTCTGTTCGACGATATTGTCGCTGTTGACAATGTACACATAGCATTTGGTATCGTCATACATGATGGCGGAGATATTGACGGAGGGGAGGGATTCCACTTCCTTCTTGGAGAGATCGACAGTGACGATGCCGCCAGGGGTAAGGTTGCCTTCCGGGTTGTTGAATTTGGCCCAGATAGTGATGGTATCCGTCGTGGGTTTGATCTTGTTGTCGATCATGGCGATAGAGCCGGATGTCGGGAAAGGTTTGCCATCGGCAAGTTTCAGGTGGATGACGGCGTTTTTCTTCATTTCGTCCGTATTGCCGAAGAGAGAAAGAAGGTCTCGTTCGCTCATGGGGAAGCGGACGTACACTTGATCCATGTTGGTGACGGTAGCCAGCGTACCGGATTGCGGAGTGATGTAATTACCTCGTGAAAAGGTGGTTCGCCCGATTTTTCCGGAGATGGGCGTGGTTATTTTGGTGTAGTTGAGATTGTCGTAAGTGATAATGAGTTGAGCTTCCTCGGCTTTCTTCTGGGCTTCCAGGGCTGCCATGGAGCTGCGGGCATTTTCGACGGTATCCTTGGAGACGGAGGCGTTTTTAACCAGTTTTTCGTAGCGTTCCAAATTGGCCTTGGCGTAGCTGAGTTTAGCCTGAGTTTGGGCGATTTGCGCTTCGGCGTTCATGACGTTGGCCTTATACTGGGTGTCTTCAATTTCGAAGAGAAGCTGGCCCTCCTTGACAATGTCACCTTCCGTGAAGTGCTGGGAAAGGATGTTACCCGATACTCGGGGTTGGATGGCAACCGTATCAATGGCTTCAATCTGGCCGGTGTAGGGCTTATTGATGGCATTTCTCATGAGCGAAGCCTTTTCTGTTAATACGGTACTGGCAGGCGAATGGGTTGGGGCGGGAGTGTCTGCCGCCGGGCTTGGCGTTCCCATGAAAAGGAAGATGGCAAGGAGGCTGGTAACGCCGGGGGACAGAAGAAAAGGAAAAAATTTCATGGGGCTGGTTGTTGGTCGTGATGTTAGATAGTTGATTTATTAAACTATTGTCAAATGCAAATAGTTTCATGAGTTGAGCATTTTTTGGGAATACTGACACGAGTTCTGCCTTTGTCTGGTTTTGGATGTCGAGGGCAGGAGGAGGCTGGTTGAGGGGGAATTCAATGTTTTCTTAACGGAGGATACTTTTCAATTAGCGCGGAAGGAGTTGATAATCATTGAATCTGTCCTCTGTCCCCTGAATGATTCAGGCAATGAATGCTTACAAGTTCAATAGAAAAGTTGCCGTCATGATGGGAACCTCTCGCGGTATGCTCCGTCAGGTAGGTATCTTGATGGCATCAAAGGGAATCAGTTTGGCAATTTTTGACAAGGATGGAGCTGCAGGTGAAGAGCTGATTAGTCTCCTCCAGGGTTGCGGACACCTCCTTTTCATGGGAGAAATGAAATCCAGGAACGATCTAGCATCCTTTGCTCACTTTATCCAACTTCAATACGGCCGGGTAGACTATATGGTCAATAGTGCGGCTTCTGGGCGCGAACTGGTAGAGGTGGATGAGGGGGGAGATGATGTTCTGAAGGTACCTCAAGAAGCTGCCCGGAGTTTTTTGGCCCGCATGTTGAAAGAACAGTTTACCAACGGTGCTTCCATTATCAACCTGGGTGAGGTGCGATCGGCTGTTTCTTGTTGGGAGACGCCTCACAAAGGAAACTACCGCGAAAATCCCTATGTGTTTTCCCAGAAATCTGGTATCTCTCTATCTGTGAGGATCAGCCATGTGATCCCAGTCGGTAGGCCGGACTGTGGAGGTGTATTGGATGAAAAGACGGCTCAGACGATAATGGCTCTCTGCCTGTCGCTTCATCGCTCCTCAGAGGTACGCGAGACGATCGTGGTGGATGCTTCCTTGCCGTATGCATTCGAATACTATGGTCGCGGCTTGGTCAATGTGCAATCTGCGGAAGCAGATGTCGATTACTTGGCTGTTCAATAAAGAGAGAGAATCCATGAGAATTGGGTTGAAGACGGGATTTGCATGTTCAATGCAGGCTGATGAGGCTTGCCAGCGATGGATTTGACGCTATGTTGGGCGACATGGATTTGATCAAAACGGCTGTACTCCTCTTTATCGTGCTGGATCCACTGGGATTAGTGCCTGTCGTGCACAGCATGATTGCCGGGTATTCGCCCAAAAGAAGGAAGCGAATCCTGGTTCGTGAATCTCTGTTTGCATTGGCGATTCTTCTTCTATTCTTGTTTGCCGGCAATGCTTTGATGCAATTTTTGGAGTTGGAGCAATCCGCCCTGAACATTACGGGAGGGATCCTCCTTTTCATGGTATCCATTGGCATGGTATTTCCCAATAAGTCCGTAACATCTTCTTCTGGAAATGATGAAGTGATCGAACCGTTCATTGTTCCGATTGCCGTGCCTCTGATGGCCGGTCCGTCTGCAATAGCTATTATCCTGCTGCAATCTTCGGCTGCCCAGGATGCCGTGGAGATGTCTTTGCTGGGAGGGGCTGTGTTCCTGGCGTGGCTGGCGGCGGCTGTTGTTCTGTACTTGTCCCAATATCTCATTAAGTTTTTGGGAGACCGTGGGATGGTTGCTCTGGAACGTCTGATGGGAATGATTTTGACGATGATTTCCATTCAGATGTTCTTGAATGGGTTGCATCAAGTGTAAGGTCCCGGTTTTCGTACCAACGAAACAGCCATTCCGTTATCCGGAATGGCTGTCTTTTTGATTGGCTTTCAAAGATTAGAAAAGTTTATTTCTTTACTTCAAGTCCGATTCTGTTCAAGTGCTTATTGGCAGAGTCAAGACGCTTTTGCTCGCGTTCTTGGCGAGCTTTTTCGGCTTTTTCTTCCTGAGCCTTTTTCTGTTCGGCTCGTTTCTTGGCGGCTTCCTCTTTTTTCTGTTTGAGGCTCTTTTTCAGATCTTCCTTGGATGTAGGAATTTCCTTGCCGTCTTTGTCGACGATTTTAAGGCTTTGAGCCGTTGCAAGACCGGGGGCAAGAAGCATGGCTGCAGTGAGCAGGTAGGTAACAATTTTCATGGATGTGGTGATTGTTAAGATGAATCTTATGTTGTGTTTGACTCAGGGATGGGCCTGCATGTTCATAAAAAAGCGGAGGGGAAGTTCCCTCCGCTGAAAAGATCAGGGGATTGGAAAAATGGATTAACCGATTTCCGTGCGACCGGAAAGCTGGGCTCCCTCTTCCATGGAGAGAGTCTTGGTGTGGACATCTCCGCGGAGGCGGGACTGGCGCTTGAGTTCGCAACGCTGGGCATTGACCTTGCCTTCGACATTGCCGTAAATGCGGACGTCTCCGGCGGTGATATCGCCTTTGATTTCGGCGGATTCGCCAATGGTTACCGTTCCGCGCTCGGATGAGATTTCGCCTTCGATTTTGCCATCGATGTGCATGTCGTTGGTGAAGCGGATGGTACCGTTGATTTCAATGCCGGCTGCAAGGAAATTGGTGATGGAATCAGTCATGGGAAAATGATTGGTTGACGGTGAGATTGGATGAGAGAAGAGGATCAAACGGTCATGATGTCCTTTTCCTTGGCGGCAAGGATTTCATCAATGGATTTGACGGTTTTGTCCGTCAGCTTCTGGACTTTGTCCTCCAAGGTGCGCTGGTCATCTTCCGTGATGGTGTTATCGGCTTTGAGTTTCTTAAGGCTGTCCATGCCTTCGCGCCGACTGCCACGGGCGCGAACCCGGGCTTCTTCCGCTACGCTTTTGGCGTATTTGACAAGGTCTTTGCGGCGTTCTTCGGAAAGTGCCGGGATGGGTACGCGCACGGAACGGGCATCGATGACGGGATTGAGGTTCAGGCGGCTTTCGTTGATAGCGCGTTGAATGTCATTGAGCGTGCCCGGGTCGAACGGCTGGATGAGAATGCTGCGGGCATCGGGAGTGCTGATGACTGCCATGCTTTTAAGCTTCATGCTGGAACCGTAGCTGGCGACCATGACGTCCAGGTTTTCTACCAGTGAGGGAGAAGCTTTGCCGGTACGGATGCCTGCGAATTCACCGTGGAGGTATTCGATGGCTTTTTGCATGCCGGCTTCGACATTGGAAAGTACTGTGTTAGCGTCCATGATTAAAGTAAGGTATGGGTTGGTGGGTTAGGAAATGACTGTGCCAATGGGTTCTCCCATGAGAGCCCGGGTAATGTTGCCTTCCGTGTGCATATCGAAGACGATGATCGGTTTCTTGTTGTCCATGCAGAGAGTGAAAGCAGTGGAGTCCATGACTTTCAATTGGCGGGAAATACATTCCTGATAAGCGATTGTATCAAAACGTTTGGCATTATCCACCTTTTTCGGGTCGGCATCATAGACACCGTCGACGGAAGTGGCTTTCATAACGACTTCAGCGTTGATTTCGCTGGCGCGCAGAGCTGCCGTCGTATCCGTAGAGAAAAACGGATTGCCGGTACCGGCGGCAAAGATCACGATTTTACCTTGGGAGAGGTCTTCCTTGGCCTTGAGGCGGATGAACGGTTCGGCCACATTCTTCATTTCGATGGCGGACTGAACAATGCAGGGAACGCCGCAACGCTGGATGGCACTTTGCAAAGCCAAGGCGTTCATGACCGTAGCAAGCATGCCCACATAGTCTGCCGTGGCGCGTTCCATGCCGCGGACGCTGGCTTTGGCCCCTCGCCAGAAATTGCCGCCTCCGACGACGAGCCCGAGTTCAATGCCGGAAGCCTGGTGGGCATCGGCGATTTCCTGGGCGATGCGGGCAACGATTTCCGGGGAAATATTATCCATGCTGCCTGGGCTGCGTAGGGCTTCTCCGCTCAGTTTGAGCAGGATCCTTTTGAAGGGAGGATGGTGGGCGTCTGTCATCAGTGTACTGCTTACGGCTCCAGCTTGAAATTTTGCGGAGCAAATGAAAAGCTAAAAGAACGCTGATGTGGCGATTTCGTTCGATTTTCGGACAGAGGACTCTCTTTTAATCACGGGAAGCCGCTTCGGAGGAGACTAGCGTAACGGGAATGGAGTTGTTGCGGGCGTCGATGCTGATGATCGGGAAGGGGATGGAAATGCCTTCCTTGTCGAACTCTTTTTTGATTTGTTTGGCCAGATCCATGCGGAGCTGAGCGTAGTTGTCCCGCTCGCACCAGGCGCCGACGGTGAAGGCGATGCCGGAATCCTGAAATCCGGAAAACAGGATACTTGGTTGCGGGGTATTCAGGCAGAGGGGTTGATCGGCAAGGATCTTGTTGAGCAGGGCGAGGACTTTATCCAGGTCGCTGCTGTAATCGACGGAGAAGTCGATGTCGCATCGCCGGGTTTCGAAGCGGGTGATGTTGCTGACCGGGTTTTTAATGATCATTTCATTGGGAACCCGTACCATGGTGTTGTCCGGCAGGCGTATTTGGACGGACATGAGGTTAATGGCATCCACTGTACCGCGGATGCCGGTGATTTCTACGATGTCGCCGAGGTTGATTTGTCGCTCGCCGACGAGGAAAAGTCCGCTGATGATGTTGGATAGCGAAGTTTGTGACGCAAAGCCGACGGCTACGCCGATAATGCTTGCGGCACCGAGCAGAGTCACAATATCAAATCCCAGCAGGGCGAACGCTTCGACGATGATGAGGATGAATCCTCCGTGACGGATGATTTTGAGGAGCAAGGCCGAGGCCTGCGGTGACATGTGCCTTCGGAACAGTGGGGCAAGAACCTTGCAGAGGATGATTAATGCTACTGAGGCGACAGTCAGCCAGATAGCTGCATGAGCCAGGTTGCTCACGAGGGAGTCTACTTCCTTGGCTTTCATCCAATCCGGCATGTTCATGAAATTTTCAATGTCCTTGACGGGATCGACGGGTTTAGTGGGAGGTGGCTCCGGCGTTTCGGCGGCTGCGGCGAATGAAAGGGAGGATGGAGTTGGCATTGTTAATTGACTTTATGTAAAAAATAACCTGGATCGATCAATATGAAAAGGCGGAATCCTTGTGGATTCCGCCTCGAAGCATGAACCGTTTCCCATGGCGGGAACCGGATTCCAGTCAGGATGTTATTCGCTGAGATAGGAAGCGACACCTTCGTGGGAGGGTGTCATGGCACGTTGACCTTCATGCCAGCCGAGAGGGCAGACTTCACCGTATTGCTCGAAGTGTTTGAGGGCATCGACCATACGGAGGGTTTCTTCAATGGAACGTCCAAGGGGCATGTCGTTGATCAACTGGTGGCGGACGATGCCTTGCTTGTCGATCAGGAAAAGGCCGCGGTAGGCGACCATTTCACCTTCCACGTCTACGTTGCCTTCTTCGTCGATGAGCTGTTCCCCGGCGAGAACGTCGTAGTTGCCGGCAATCGTTTTGTTGATGTCGGAGACGATCGGGTATGTGACGCCTTGGATACCGCCTTGGCTGGTCGGGGTGTTAACCCAGGCCCAGTGGGAGAATTCGCTGTCCGTCGAACAACCGATGACAGCAACGTCGCGTTTTTCAAATTCAGCCAGTGCATTCTGGAAACCGAGGAGTTCGGTCGGGCAGACGAAGGTGAAATCCTTCGGATAAAAGAACAGGACAACGTATTTCTTACCCTTGTACTGGGACAGGGAGAAGTTTTCGACGATCGTTCCGTTGACGACTGCGTTGGCACTGAAATCAGGGGCTTGTTTTCCTACGAGGAGCATATTTTTTATGGGTTGGTTGAATGTGTATTGGAATAATTCCAATTTTTATCTTTCAGTCAAGATTTTTAATTAGGGCTGCCTAAAACATGACATTGTTGACGGATTGGACTTCTCGACGGATGAGGTTGTTCAAAAAGTCCGGAGGACGTACACTCTTTCGGAAGTTTTCTCTGTTTTTACAGGGTGCGTCGTCATTTCAATACCCGTACCGGATGCTTTGTCTTGTTCCTTTTCTCTTGAACAAGTTAACGATTCTATCACATTGTATTGCCCATGTCCAAGCGGAAACAGGAGCAATGGTCCAGCAAACTGGGCGTGATTTTTGCCGTTGCCGGAAGTGCTGTCGGGTTGGGAAACTTTCTTCGTTTTCCGGGGCTTGCCGCTCAGTACGGAGGAGGAGCGTTCATGGTCGCGTATGTGATTTCTCTGATTTTGCTTGGGGTGCCGGTGGGATGGGCGGAATGGTCTCTCGGCCGCCGCGGAGGACTGATGGGAAGTAATTGCGGTCCCGGCATTCTGTGGAAGCTGACCCAGGGGTCGAGTCTGTGGAAATTTCTGGGAGTCATTACCATTCTGGGACCTACGGCCGTAGCTTTCTACTATATTCCGATTGAGGCATGGTGCTTTGGCTATATGTGCAAACTGCTTGACGGAACGGAGGCTTTTTCAACGATCGGCGAGACGAGACAGGTATTTGGCGATTTCGTCGGAATTGCTGGCGACGGGGCGGCACTGACGGGAGGAAGCCTGCTTGTCATCGCCTTGCTGGTAAGTGTTGTTTTGAATCTCGGCATTGTGTATCGCGGGATTTCCAAAGGGGTGGAAATGTTCTGCCGATGGTCGGTGCCTATACTGCTCGTTATTTCCCTGATTCTGCTTGCGAGAGTGTTGACGATCGGGACTCCCGATCCAGCCTATCCGGACAGGAATGTCGAAGAAGGCCTGGGATATATGTGGAACCCTAACAAGACTCTGCTGGAGGAACGTGTGGAAACGGACGGTGTCGAGTCCTGGAAGGTTGTTTCCATGGCTCCGGTGACTAATCCGCAGGCCATGAAACAATTGCATGAAAAAGTAAGTGCTTCGGAAGGAAACCTGCGATTGACGGAAATGACCGTGTGGGAGGGCTTGAAGAATGTGGAATTGTGGATTGCCGCAGCCGGGCAGGTGTTCTTGAGTCTGTCGGTAGGCACAGGGTTGATATTGACATATTCCAGCTACTTGAAGAGGAAAGATGATATTGCTCTGAGTTCTCTGACCGCAGTGGCTTCCAATGAGGTCTGCGAGGTTACGATTGCCGGTATGATGACCATTCCGGCGGCAGTCGCATTTTTCGGAGTAGCCGGTGCGGCCGGGCAGGGGACGTTTGCCTTGGGCTTCATGACTCTGCCTCAGGTATTTGCCAAGATGCATATGGGAGGGGTCTTCGGCGTATTGTTCTTCATGCTGTTGTTTATGGCGGCGGTGACGAGTTCCATTTCCATGATGCAGGTGGGGTTGGCTTATTTTGAGGAATTCATGGGATTGAGCCGGAAAATGGCTGTTGTCGTGTTGGGCTTTTTCACCTGTTGCGGAGCAGGTGTCGTGACGTGGTTCAGTCGTGATCTTCTGGCATTGGATACATGCGATTTCTGGATCGGGACGATGTGTTTCTTTCTCAGTGCGATGGTGGTGATGATCCTGTTTGCCTGGAAGATGAATATCAAACGGGGTTTTGCAGACTTGAATAGCTACTCCCAGATACGGATTCCTCGCTTCTATATGTGGATCATGAAGTATGTGACTCCTACTATGCTGGTTACTCTCTTTGTTGGGTGGCTGGTACAAAATATATGGGTGAAGAGGGCTCCTGCTCTGGAGGCATTGCTGCAGGGAGAAAAAGGCGCCGTTGTTCCAGTCGTTTTCCTGCTGTGTTATCTGGCATTTCTGTTGTGCGTGACGGCTGCTTCTTCTCGTCATAAGAAGTGGGTTTCCATGAAGGATCCGGATGAGATGTGACTTTGTGCATGCTGGCTTTCCGTGAAGAGAGGCGGACAGGGGAGGAATTGTGAGGGGATGCGCCATGCTTGTCTCTTTCGGCTTGCCCGTGGCGATGAAAATGGCTTTATTATCAGGCTATGCAGAAACTTGCTGGAAAAATAGCCGTTGTTACGGGTGCTGGCCGGGGAATCGGCAACGCCATTGCCCGCCGCCTCGCCACCGAAGGAGCCAAAGTCGTCCTGATCAGCAGAAGTCCCTCCAGTTGCGGAGGAGCCGCCAACGAAATCAATAAGGAATTTCTCGGCTCCTGCAAGGCCTTCCCTTGTGATGTTTCCGATTACAATGCCGTCCAGGAAACAGCCTCCGCTATCCTCAAGGAGTTCCCACAGATCGACATTCTCGTCAACAATGCGGGAATTACGCGTGATACACTGATGCTCCGTATGAAAGAAGAGGACTGGGACCAGGTGATGGATACCAACTTGAAAAGTGCCTTCAATCTTGTCAAAGCCTTCCAGCGCATTTTGATGAAGTCTTCTGCCGGCCGCATTATCAATATGAGCTCTGTCATTGGTCTCGTCGGTAACGTAGGACAGGCCAACTATGCCGCCTCCAAGGCAGGATTGCTCGGATTTACCAAATCCATCGCTCAGGAATTTGCTCCGCGCAAGGTGACGTGCAACGTCATTGCTCCTGGATTCATTTCCACGGAAATGTCCAATGCCATTCCGGAGAATCTCAAGGAGGAAATTCTCAAGAAAATCCCCCTCAGGGAACAGGGATCGGTCGAAGACATTGCGGCTCTTACAGCCTTTTTGGCTTCTGACGATGCCCGTTACATTACGGGACAGGTCATTGCCTGCGATGGCGGGATGACCATGTAATCCCACTTTCGGGAAACGGATACGGAGCCTTCCTTGTTCCTCATGCAACTCCCGGTCCGATCTTTATATCCTCTGATTCTAGGGCTTGCAGGAATTCATATGTTGTTGTCCTGCAAGCCCGGTTCCGGCGTTTCCGAAATGACGGATGACGCCCGGAGGATTATGGACTCCCAGAACTGGGGAGAGGAGGAAGCGGCTCGCCAGGAGGCGGAAAGTCGAAGGAATGCTCCTGCCGAGATTGCCGTACCTGCCGGACTGCCGTCTCCGGAATTGTTGCCGACAACACGTGCCATCTATGCCCGATTGCAAGAAAATGCCTCAGATCATCTGGAAACGGGAGGCCAGGGTCAGGAGAGCCGGATGCAACCGTATTCGGAAGTGGTGTCTGCGGCGGATGGTTCTTCTCTCTCCATGGTGCCCGTTCCTGCTGGCTCTTTCCTCATGGGGAGCCCCGATGATGAACCTCTCCGCAAAGCGGATGAAGGACCTTTGCGGCGTGTCCATCTTGATGGATTTTGGATGTCCTCCATTGAAATCCCCTGGGAAATTTATACCGCATTCATGGAGAATGGGCGTCCTCGCTCCAAGGCTGGCGTTTTGTTGGAAGAACGTCCGGATGATGAACTTTGGGATGCCGTCACCCAGCCGACTGCTCCCTACACCGCAATGAACCTGGGTATGGGGCATGGGTATGAAAAGGGAATGCCTGCCATTGCTATGTCGCATTATGCTGCTTCCAAGTTTTGCGAATGGCTCAGCGCGCAGACGGGACACTATTATCGTCTGCCGACGGAAGCAGAGTGGGAATATGCCTGCCGTGCCGGTTCCTCGGGAGCCTATTGCTACGGTAATGGCGAGGATAAACTGGATGACTATGCCTGGTATTGGAACAATGCCGATGACCGTTATCAGAAAGTTGCTTCCAAAAAGCCCAATGCCTGGGGTTTGTATGACATGCACGGCAATGTGGCGGAGTGGACGCTGGATACCTACCTTCCCGATCGTCCGCGTGCCCGTGACGGAGAGACCCTTCGCAATCCCTTGGTGGTGGTTCCGGGACAACAAGGGCATGTCGTCAAAGGCGGTTCCTGGGATGATGACCCCGATCAACTTCGGAGCGCGGCCCGCGTTAAAAGCCGTCCTGAGTGGAACATGCAGGATCCGCAAAATCCTAAAAGCCTTTGGTATCTTACTGACGGAGGGATGATCGGATTCAGGATTGTTCGCCCTGTGACTTTGCCTGATGCCATCACCGTTCACCGGTACTGGAACTCTTCCAAAGGGATACCGTAAGAAAAATTCAAATAATATCTATTTCTTCTTGACGCAGGGCAAGATCGGCGTATAAAAGCCCTGCGCTCCTTAATTGGAGATGGCTACTAAATCGCGGGATGGAGCAGCCAGGTAGCTCGTCAGGCTCATAACCTGAAGGTCACAGGTTCAAATCCTGTTCCCGTAACCATTTGAAAAACCCTGCAAGCTTTCGGCTTGCAGGGTTTTTCGTGTCTAAGGCAGCTTGATCCAACGTCAAAATGGGTGGAAACCGTTGTTTTTGAGGATATACCTCGGAGACGATAGTTGACCAAATTCCTGCATCCGTAGGTTTTTTGCTGAATCTTCTTTTCCTTAATTGTTCTTGAGTTACTCTTCTTATTGCATGTCATAGACTAATGGATATAGCGATCCATCACGGAGGCCTGATTCGAACGATATATCCAGGAACGAAGAGGAGGGAAACATCCAGCTCGTGACAACGAGAAACTCCTCTAGTATGTCCGTGAGAATCTATCCCAAGAGCTTCATTGTCCTGCCGTTTTTTTGCACGGAAATTCTAAGACGGATCACATAATCCTGAAGGATAACGGATTGTTGTCAATAACCAATCTTAGGGAGGCTGGATGCAAGTAACGCATCAAAGAAGCAATACTGAGTTAGTTTTTTGCGCTGATTTTTTTCTTCAGGAATCTGTCTGTTAAGTATTTTCGAACAGGCATATCGTACCATCTTAAGCAGACATAGGCTAAAACGATGCTCCCGATTACAACAGCTACCGCACCGGGCAACGATTCTCTGAAGGTAAGATTTCCGTTCTTTACCCATGCATAATACAGGTAGATAAAAGGGTAGTGTACCATATACAGAGGGTAGGATATATTTCCCAGGAAGTTGCATATTTGCCTCGTAAAGTTGTCGGTTGTCTTGCCCGAGGCACCGAGATAGACGAGAATGGGGAAAAAGACGGCGAAGCATGCGGTATCATACACACCGTTCATCCACAGATGTTCTTCTCCGCCTATACGTGGAACGGACAGGAGGGAGACGATAGCCAGGCTGCAGATCCAAAATGCTCCTTTAATGTGAATAGGTTTGAAAAGCCGGATGAGAAGTAATCCCGCAGAGAAGGAAAACATGAGCCGCAGGAATCCTCCGGTAAAATCCGTCCCGTTTAGAGAGAACCCGGCGCATATGTCGCCGTAAGGTCCCAGTATTGCAAACGTTGCCAAACCACATCCGGCAACGAAAACCAGCAAGGATAGATTTCTGGTCGAAAGCTTGCGGATGAACAGGGCATAGAGGATATTGCCTATGTATTCGAAAAACAGAGACCAGCTTGGGCCGTTCAAAGGATACATTTCCCCCAATCCTCGAATTTCCGTCCCCGGAGTTGCAGGGATCAGTAATGTATTCACAAATGTAGCGATGAACAAAGCCGTAATGCTTACTACCGATACGTCCCATACGGAACACCCCTGGAAATAGAACATGATTGCTCCGATGACGGCGCCCATGACAACCATCGGATGCAGGCGTATGACTCTGCGCTTGAGGAATTCCTTGATCCCCATTTTTCCCCAGCGATCATCATAAGCATAGCCGACCACGAATCCTGACAAGATAAAGAAGAAGTCGACAGCCAGATAACCATGGTTGATTCTTTGGTCGACATGGCTGGTGGCAAAAGCTTCGAATATATGGAACCATACGACCGTGATGGCCGCCACCCCGCGTAACCCATCAAGAATATTGTAATGCTTTTTTGTATCCGCAAATGCAGCCGTAGAGATTTGTGCTTCTAGCATGGAATAAAATTCTGATATTCTAAAATGGTATCTTGGAAATGTGTTTCCTTGAATGGATGATACCGATATGTTCCTCGTTAATACGCGCGAGGCTATGTACTTCTTTCACTCTTGGAGAGAAACGAGAATTCTGCGCGCCATTCGCAAAATTGGTTTGTACAAATTTCTCTCTAAGAAAATAACTTTCCTTGTTGTTCCGTGAGGCCTTCTTCTCCCTTTTCAAGATAGCGCTTCACCATTTTCTCAAGGTTAGACGACTTATTCCGCAGCGTAGGCAAGTCAAGCCTGCATTACCCGTTCGTTCGTAGAGATCAATCCATTTTTTCCTCCCATTTGGATCCATTTTCATTATTTCTTTCTACTTCAGAATTGAAACGATGTCTATGAATCACACAACTTAGGAACCCATGTTTCCGGGGAAGGGAATAAGGTGAACGGAATTTACCCCTTGTCTTTTACCTCCTGCAAGTGAACGAAAACGGATTTGCGGAACAATGGATTCTGTTCCAGCTGTTCCAGATTCAGGAGGTGGCAGACTTTCATGAATTGCCTATCGGGAGAATCCTCGGGATGGCTTCGAATTACCTGACGAACCGCTGAATTGATTTTAGACTGCTTGTCCAGAGCTAGGAGGAGAGCTTGCCTGCCGGATTCCTTGTTTCTGACCTCATCCCACGCAGAGAGATACAGACTTATATCATCCAGAGCCAGGATCTTCTTCAAGGTACTTTCGGTCTGTTCCGGGCTGATGTAAATGGGGATGTCTCCGGGAACAGGAATGGCATCACCGGTAAAAAGAGCTCGTTCTTCCCGGAACAGGAAGCACTGAGAACCATGCGAATGACCGGACGTGTCCAGCACTTCCAGAGTAATGCCGTCTTCACAGGAAACGACATCACCCTCACGGATGAATTCGTTTATTTGGACGGACTCATTGAGTAGGGAATGGAAATTGGGAATAGGTCGATCCTTGAACTGCTGTTCGATGTCCTCTATCCAGCCTCGTTCTATAGCGGAGGCATATACCTTGCACCCGGAAAGCCTCTTAATGGCTGCAGCCCCTCCAATATGGTCAGGGTGCGAATGCGTCAGAAAAAGGCCGTCGATTTCTTCAACGCTTCGCCCCAGAGAGGCAAGATATCCGGAGACCTCTTTTTCAGATCCGGTCACACCAGAGTCAACCAGATATATTTTTTCCCCGATGATAAGAAAAATGTGCACGAAGCGGCGAAGATCCGGCGTTACCTGGAAATCAATTCGCAGGCAATAAATATGAGGGCTGATTTTCATAACCCTTCTGTAATAAAAGCATTTGTTTTCACACACTCCGTACGCAAGGCCATAATCCGGCGGTATTCCTCGCTGGCAAAGCATTCATCCAGCTTTTCACGACTCGGGAACCGGATGATAATCATCCGATCCGGCGTCCTTTCACTGGTAAATGCCGTAATGTCCTCCGTACGTACAAGGTATTCTCCTCCAAAACTTTCTACAATCGGCTTTACCTGCTCTATGTAGGAATCATATGGAGTCCTGTCCAACATCTCGTCCATATAAATCGTGACAATGAAATAGGCGCTCATAGTATTTTCATATTGTACCTGATTTGGCTTGAAGAGCCATGTTAAAAGATGGAATGTCATACTTTATATGCGTGGGCTGAATTAACAGACAGCAATTTTAATTCTCCCAATAGATCTACCCATTTTGAAATTGTCAAGTTGGAGAAATACAATTGCGGCGAATTTTAAAGAAATTCTGCAAAACAGCCCCGCCGTAGACTTGGCGTAATTTCTTTCAAGCATCAACTGATCCTTTAGTTGAGAAAAGACAGTTTCGATTCGTTTTCGACTCTTGGAATAGAATTGAGAAAGCACTTCCTGGTGTTTTTGATTTTTACGAGAAGGCCCCTTAAGTTCGATTTGGCAAGATTCAAAAGATCCAACTGAATCGATAAGCTGATGTATCCTAATATGACGATTACTAGAACAGTATCCATTACAGGAAATATAAAGATAGAGTTTTTCAATGATAACTATTTGAGTGACGGTTCCTACTTGAGTCCCGATTCCGGAAGTGTCGTATTTTACTGTAAAAATATTACGGGAGATACCGGACTGTTGAGCGCTATTGAAAGTACATGGGCAAGTAGTGACGACGAAACGATTTTCCGGGTCATTACCGATAAGAAATTCGTATCCATCGCCCAGACAGTATGCCCTGACTCTGGTCGATAACGGTTACGATCCAGGCCAGCCGGAACAACCGGGAACCATCATTACCGACGGCAAAGCTCCCGGTACTCTTTCCAAGGATGTTGTCGTTTCCTTGGTGGACGGCGGCAATGTCGATGCGACGGAAGTTACAAGCGGACTCAGCAATTCCTATGTCCATAGAACGGGAGGAACATTGGTCACCAGTGATTCACAAACATTTACGATGTTGGGATCGGATACGCTCGGTTTCAGCATTGTGGGAACCAATGGAAATGCAGGCGCAGACATCCGGAACATTCAAATCCGACGACAACCAGGCATCTATTAAACAGGACAGCATCATGACCGGTCTGTACGCCAATTACCTTGAAACACTGTGTGACAAGCAGAGTTTGGGATTGAGCGGCTACTTTGCCTATGGATCGGTGGAAAACAGGGCCGATACTCTCATCGGCAATTCCACCTATCTGCCCGGTCATGCAAAATGGAATGACGACGTGTTCACATTTGGCCTTAAAGCCGACTGGAACATCAAAGTCACCGACAAGACCACATTGACGCCGTTCATTGGAATTGATTACGTCCATGGATCGCAAGAA
>ULOF01026442.1_pt1 | contig 19196 bp, 12 predicted proteins | sample 1952371 | NCBI WGS metagenome assembly ULOF01 (sample SAMEA4835597, study PRJEB28245) | human gut metagenome | biome: gut microbiome; material: fecal sample | place: Denmark | collected 2008 | reverse complement strand
CCACACCCACACACGTGCGCGTACATTATAATGCAACAAAATAATATGTTCCAGAATTCCACTCTATTTCTTTATTGTGATCTGTGAATGATCTGATCTCCTCCTGTTTTCTTGTTCACGCTTTTTCTCCTTTGCGAAATATATGCGTCTTGATGAGGAGATTTCTTTAAAAGACCATTACTACAGCCAGTGCCGGCTGAAGAACAGCAGCTGGCAGGTCTTCTGGCAGGACAGTGCCTCGGAACAGGATGCCATGCCGTGCGTCTTCATACAGTTCATATGTTCCGAAAGGTTAGTAACATGTGTTCCGTAAAGTTAGTAACGTGTGGCCCTATACGTTACTAACATACAGGCCTGCACGTTAGTAACGTGTTCCATTTAGATTGATAACGCGTTATTCCTCATGCCGACAGCTTGTTCTCCCCAGGATTGTACAAGCTGTACCAGCATGATTGGCGGAAGGCCCGGCCTATACAAGTACCTGCTGAAGATTCGGGCAGTCATCCCTTTGCCACCTGTGTCTGTCCGATTCCGGTTTCTGTCTTCCGCTTTCCTTTTTTCTTCTTATACGGTCCCTCCTCTTTCCACCAAAGATCCTGTCACATCTCTCCCTTTTCCCCGCTCCACTTTCTGTGCTCCGTTATGCTTTCCTCCATTTCAGCTCTCCCCTGCATCGTCCGTTTGTCCTCCTCCAACCCTTGCTTGTCACATTCTCCTTATGTTCTCTCATTTTTCCACATTATAATGTACGCGCACGTGTGTGGGTGTGGAAGTGCTGCAAGTTTTGCAAGTTTGCAAGTTTCATCCCCACTTTATATCATAAAGGGAACTGAAAATAAATAATATTCTGGCATTTAGTCAATGCCCCCATAAACTATATAATTTTTTATTGCTATATTTGTCCTCATCAAATCATCAAAATGAATATAACTTCTACTATCATAACAGCTTCGGACGGAACACCCCTCTCCTTATATGATGTATGCCGGTTCCTATCCAAGCAGCAATGGAAACACATATTAAAACAATTGAAACAAGAAGGAATACATATAGAAAGAATAGAAGCTTATGAATATCCGGAAGTTCGAGACATCAAACATCTATTTATACGCTTTGAAAAAGAAAAAGAAGACACTCCTTTTTATTTACTGTCTCCGGAAATATTCTCTAAACTAACCAACGCGATAATACAAGAATACTCTTCAAATATAAAATAAAAAAAGTTGTACAATCCATTAAATTAGGATGAGATGAAAAACATCAACGGTCAAGGCAATGAAATTACAATTATTTTACCACATAAGAAAATAGATTGTATATCCTCCCATCATGAACAATTCAATCAAATCATCCATCAATCCCATATCATAATTACAGGAAACAACAATCATGTTTCCATGCATTTCGATTCAGAAGAGAATGTTGAAAAACTACTTCTTAACGAAGGTTTTCTATTGATTATCAAGGGAAACAATAACACGGTTAATTTAGGAACAATCATTTTACGCTATTCCAACATACTAGGGATGAGTGGACTAAAACTCATCATCGGCCAGTTGCCCGGTTTGGGAGCTGGTGTTTCAAGAGCTGCCAATAATTGTAGAGTTGATATAGGTAATCGTGTAGTTATCAATGGAGTTACTTTATATTTACAAGAAGATAAATCAAATGTTAGCATAGGAGAAGACAGTCAATTAAGCTGGGGCATTGATATTTGGTGTACCGACGCACATACTATAACAAATTTAAAGGGAGAACCGATTAATTTTGCTCAAAGTATAGAAATAGGCAAGCATGTATGGGTAGGGAAAGATGTAAAGATCGGTAAAAATACAAAAATACCCGATAACAGTATTGTGGGTTGGGGAAGTATTGTAACCAAAGTATTCAACGAACCGAATATAATATTAGCAGGCATCCCTGCAAAAATTGTAAAGAGAGGTATAAATTGGGATCGTAGATGCATTAATAAATACTTACTAGAATAGTATTTAGGGGTGTCTGAAAAGATAGCTAGTCAGACCCCCGATTTGATAACTATTCCGTTAGAACTGGAAATAAATAAACGGCTGAATATCACTGCTCTTTATCTGGATAACCAAATAAATCAGTACTACCAACAATAATGCCTTTCCCAATAAAGGTAATTTTACCACTCCACGACAACACGCATTCTGCCAACTATCAGGAGCAAAATGTAGCAAATACCCTATTCCCATCAAAACAAACACTTTCCAATAACCTTCTATCAGCTGCATGAATACCTCGGGATGGAAAGCTGTACATATCTGCTTCAACATAACAACCGAAGCTTCAAAAGTCGTATTACGGAAAAATATCCAGCAGAAACAAACAAAATTGAAAGTAATAAGAACTGCAAAAAATTTACGAATGCCCTTACTGGTAGCCGTCTTAGGCTTATGCAGCAAGTTACGCCAGAATTTCTGTGCAGCCAGTGCTATTCCATGAAATCCTCCCCATATCACAAAATTCCAAGATGCACCATGCCACAAACCACCTAACAACATAGTAAGGCACAAATTAATATAAGTACGTACCTTCCCCTTGCGGTTTCCCCCCAATGAGATATAAAGATAATCCCGTAACCATGTAGAAAGAGAGATATGCCAACGATGCCAGAAATCGGTTATACTATCGGCTTTATAAGGCGAATTAAAGTTCATAGGGAAACGGAAACCCAACAGCAAAGCAAACCCGATAGCCATATCACTATATCCGGAAAAGTCACAATAAATCTGTAAAGCATACCCATATACACCAAACAAATTCTCAACCCCGGAATAAAGAGCCGGATTATCAAAAATACGTTCCACAAAATTTACACTGATATAATCGGAGATTACAGCTTTCTTGAATAATCCGCTGATGATAAAGAAAACACCAGTGCCAAACATCTCCGAGGAAACAAACAGCGGTTGCCTGATTTGAGGAATAAAATCGCGGGCACGTACAATAGGCCCCGCTACCAGCTGCGGAAAAAAAGACACATAAAATGTATAATCCAGCAACCTGTTCAAAGGAACCAGCTCACGACGGTAAACATCTATGGTATAACTTAAAGACTGGAAAGTGAAGAACGATATTCCCACCGGCAAGAAAATATCCAACGGCTGGAATTTCCCATTCCACAAAGGAGCCAGTATCTGATAAAAGAAATTGGTGTACTTGAAATAACAGAGCAATCCTAAATTTATTCCCAGACTTGCCAGCAGCAAAACCCTCCGTTTCCATTGAGTTTCGGTATTCGCCATACGCCCTGCCAGCAAGAAATCCGTCACTGTCACCACCCCCAGCAAGAAAAAATAAAAACCGCTACTCTTATAATAAAAATAATAAGAAAACAGCGTTACAAACAGGATGCGTGCCGTATCCTTCTTCTGCAATAACATATAAATCAGGCTAAAGCCTAAAAACAGAAACAAAAACAAGCCGCTGCTAAAAATCATCGGTTGCTTGGCATTATAAGTCAATACCTCAGCCAGTTTACTCCAATCCAGTTGCCACATATTCATTATACGCTTTAATCAGTGCCTGATGTAATAAATTACCTTGTAAACGATATCCATCGGGAGTGAAATGAATGCCATCCGCACGAAGCATGTGGTGCTTCGTCCAGTTACGACAAGCATCTGTCTTTCCTCCTACTATATTATACATATCCCAAACTGCCATTTTATTCTCTTGTGCATACTCCTTTATAATACGCGCCGCCGTTACGGTTCTCGGATTAATGGTACGTGCACGACGACGTCCCACGTATGCTCCGGGAGGTGTAGTCAGTAAAAAAGCCGCTTCAGGACAGGCTGCTTTCAACATACCCAACAGTCTGCCTATCTGCATTTTGTGAGCCTGAGCCAGATAACGGCGGCTATGTGCCTCATTGGTTCCAAAAGAAACAATAATCAGATCGGGATGCAAAGAAGCTATTTCTTTTATTTTTTCATCATCAGAAAAAGTAACAGAAGTAGCTCCATTAATGCCAATCATATGATAAACAATACCCGGTTCGCCCGTTTCATGTGCCAACCCACCGGTACGATATGAAATAACATCAGGATAAACAGCCTCAGCACCAAAATCATGTTCCAGACGATGACGGGTTATTAATGGATAAAGATGCCCCCGCACATGAGAATCACCTATATGGACTATCCGTACCGGTCCTGTCATATCATTCAACTTTTGAAAGAAAGGAGAAAGCGAACGGTTCTCATCTTCTATCACATTATCCAAAGAATGAGTAAAACTCGCCGGAAGTGAATCATGTACTGTTATCAGCCGCATACCCCGATGCATTTCCTTTGTTTCACCGGGTATGCGAAGCGGCTCCAACGGCCGGGACAATGCCGGAATAGCATCCTGAGCATAAAGACATGGAAACAGCAAGAACAGGAACAATACCATTGCTATACCGGACAGACCAGGAAATCTGTTATTCCTCCTCATAGGCTTTCCGTCTTTCATATTGCTCTTTGCCATACATCAATGTTTCAAATAAGATACCTGCCAAATGCTTGCCTCCCTTAAAATTGATATGGGTATAATCAAGATTCGCCATTTTTTGCCCGATCATATCGACAATGCTTCCTTGACCTCCCATTGCCTCATACATATTCCAAAAAGCGATATGGCTATCAGCCGCAATGGACTGTTGATAACGGATAAGATTCTTGACTCCGGGCATGGTGCGGAGATCTCCATTCTCGTTTTTATATTCACGGTCACCCACACTGACCAGTAAAATGCTGGTTTCAGGAAAAGCTGTCTTCAAATGTTCTATCACCGAAAGCATCCCTTTCTTATAGCCATCGTATTTTACTCCCCGTTCCGTAGCCACATTCAAACCATATTGGACCACAATCAAATCGTATGGACGAAGACGTTGGAAATCGCAAAGCGTATGTAAAGGAATACTACGTAAATGAAGCCCACTGCTACCACGTACGCTAAAATTATCCAAAGATATTCCCTGCCTGCCGTCCATAGCCACTCCATAGAAAGTAACAGAATCAGCTTGTTCCACACTCCACCGTACTTGTCCTATCCTTCCTCTCACCGAAACAGCCTGCACACCTCCTGTTCCTACTTCCTCATGCAACTCTCCTTCCGCAGCATTATTCACTTTAGAACGGACAGCGGCAAAACCTTTATTCAGGAAATAAAAAGTAGAAACCTCACAGGTATCCAGTCGGGAAGCGTATTTACTCTGTCCTTTCAACTGTACATAAGCACCTTCACGAGGAAAAAAATAATGTCCGGAAATATCTTGCTGCATTTTATCAAAACCAACGGAGTCATTGGATGAATGACTGCTCCATCCCCCAAAAGTATGGCGTACCGTAGGACGGTAACCGCTGATGGAAGAGGTTACAGGAACATATCCCACTCCGCAACCACCAAATTCTTGTTGAAGCATTTCGCGCAAATCGGCAGTAAAAATATCAGCTTCTATAAAAGAATCACCGAAGTAAGCGATACGCACAGGGCGTTTCATGGTTTTCACTTTGGAAAGTGCCTCATAAAAATGTTTCATTCCCCGCATGGTGGAATCCGAATAATCCTCAATACAGGTAATACCCGTTTTACATGTATCCACAAAAATAGGTTTTACAGGAGGAGGAAGGACAATGGTGTCGGAATCACATACTTCTTCTTCCACATCCGGACGGATATCAGCCAGCAGGTCCACCTTGCGCAACGGTTTGCCGCCCACCGACATGGAGGGGAGGAAATACAGCCCCATTAACACTCCTACTACAATAAGAGTGAGAAGAAAAGTGGCCGGTATATAGTTTTTCATATTGCTATATTTGTAAATTAACCGCAAAAGTAGTGATTTTTTAGACGGAGTACTTCATGATAGAGGCTAAAAAAAGAAAAAAGACTGCGCCAGAAAGAGGGCAACAGTCTTTTTCTTTAATGATGAAAAGACAGATTCAAATCGTCTTTTCTATGTTCCACACAAAAGCACGTAATCCCAATTGTTCGGTTTCCTTATCCATTTTATGCAAAGCGTCCAATAAAGGCTCCACTTTGGTATCATCTACCACTGTCATAATGGCCGAGCACATACTGGGCCACGCGTGACTGCCATAATGCGGTTCTCCTTTTACAGAGCCGCGCCCCTGCAACTGCTGCCAATAACTGAATCCACGACAATTCTGACGGTCCAACAACGCCAGAATACGTTCGTAAAAAGCTTGGTCGAAAGTGATGAAAACTGATTTCATTATTCCATTTTTTATTTTAAGTTCTGTCATCCGGTCTCCTATTCATTTCAATCCGGATAACAACTATATTAATTATTCTTTTTTGCCTTTGGTCATCTCCGTCTTATGTGCTTGATAATAGTCATTCAGTTCACGGGAAGCTTTCATCTTCTTACGGTTACGCTTGATACCTGTACCCGCAAATGAACAGTAGAGCACCGGAACCAAAATCAAGGTGAGCACGGTAGATACAGTCAAACCACCGATTACGGACACCCCTAAAGGCTGCCACATTTCAGAACCTTCCCCTCCTCCTATCGCCATCGGCACCATGCCCAGAATAGTGGTCAAAGTGGTCATTAAAACCGGACGTAAACGACTACGGCCCGAAATAACGACCGAATGAATAACAGACATACCCCGCTCACGACATAAGGTAATGTAATCAATAAGCACGATACCATTCTTCACTACGATACCAATCAACATGATACCTCCCAACAAACTCATGACATTCAATGTAGTCCCCGTTCCATACAATGCCATCAATACCCCACTGAATGCAAACGGAATAGAGAACATAATGATAAACGGATAGGTCAGAGACTCAAACTGGGCAGCCATTACAATAAATACCAATATAATAATCAAAACAGCCAAAGTTCCCAGATCGCTGAATGAATCCTGCTGATCCTCATAAGACCCTGCCACCTGGATACTGATACCGCCAGGTAAATCCATCTTATCAATAATAGACTCACCCGCTGCCACCACACTACCTAAAGGCGCACCTGAAATCACAGCAGATACTGTTACAATACGTTCACGGTCTTTACGTTCAATAGTAGGAGGAGCTGAACGCTCCACTACCGTGCCGATATCTTTCACCCGAATCGCTTTACCTTCATTGGTATAAATCAGAATATTCTCCAAACTTTCAATACTGGTACGGAACTGGGGAGCATAACGCACCTTGATATCATATTCGTCACCATCTTCCCGATAGTAAGAAGATAAAGCACCATTAACACGGTTACGCAGATACAAAGCTGCTGTAGAAAGATTCAAACCATGTAAAGCCAGTTTTTCACGATCAAAATCCACCTGATATTCCGGCTGATAATCCTGACGGCTGATATTCACCTCAGACACACCGTTCACTTTCAATAAAGCTTCTTTCAATTCAGCGGCTGCCTTATCTGTTTCTGTAAAATCATATCCATAGATTTCAAAATCGGCAGTGGCCTGTCCACCCATGCCTCCACTGCTACCACCCAGGATAACCTGGGCTTTATCCAGTTCGGGATAGGCTTTCAGATCCTCACGCATACCATCGCAGACTTCTGCCAACGTAACAGAACGCTGATCGGGATTATAAAGGTTGATATTGAATGAAATGATATGGCTACCATTATCCTGAATAGAAGCCCAAGTATTATCCGCATCAGCCTGTCCCACAGTATAGTTACAGATACGCATCACCCCTTCATATTTCTTCAGCCACCTTTCGGTCAGCTCCTGGGCCAATGCCTGGGCACGCTCTACGCGAGCTCCGATAGGCAATTGTAATTGAACAGAAATACGACTGTTGTCTTGTGACGGAAAAAACTCTGTACCAATTCCTTTCGCACAAATCAGGCTCAGCAGAAAGAACCCGAAACAACCGGCAATAATGGTCTTGCGGTGACGGACAGCCCAGTTCAAACGTTTCTGATACCAGTTATCCAATCCATCCAACGCACGTTCTATCGGTTTGTAGAATGTGACAAACCACTTACTTTGTTTTTTTTGCAAGCGAAGCATCTGCGCACACATCATCGGAGTAAATGACAGAGCCGAGATAGTAGAAATAGTCATAATGACACACATCATCCAGCCCAACTGACGGAACAAAACTCCCGACATACCACTGACCATCGTCAACGGGAAGAATACCGCAATCATGGTCAATGTGGATGCGATAACAGAAATTGCCACCTCATTTGTTCCATGGATAGCCGCCTGTTTCGGCTCGGAGCCACGCTCGATATGGGTCGTTACGTTTTCCAAAACAACAATAGCGTCATCCACCACATTACCAATCGCAATAGAAAGGCACGACAAAGAAATAATATTCAGAGATCCCCCATCCGTGATAGCCAAATAAATAAAGGAGGCAATCAATGACATGGGGATAGTGATACAGATAATCACCGTAGCACGCCAACGACCTAAGAAAACAAATACCACCAAGACCACAAACAGAATGGCATACATAATAGTTTCCGTCAAACTGTCGATGGTATTCAAAATATTATCCGAAGTGTTCACAATAACCCCCAGTTTCACATCACTGGGCAGTGACTTCTGTAACTTAGGCAACTGCTCCATTACTTTCCGGGAAATGTTCACTGAGTTTGCTCCCGATTGTTTCTGTACAACAATCATGGCTCCCTGCACCCCGTTATTATAGGTTTCCTGAGCACGTTCTTCTACAGAATCGACTACCGTTGCCACGTCACGCAAATACACCGAAGCACCATTGCGTATACCTACTACGATATTCTCCATTTCTTTCGGGTCCTTGAATTCTCCTTCCACACGCAAGGAATAGGTATTACTGCCCACATCGAAAGTTCCACCCGGAGTATTCTTATTTTCAGCCCCGACAATGGAACTGATGGTCTCAATCGTCAGATCATATGCTTCCAGTTTGTTGGGATCACAATAAATATTCACCTCACGCTTCGGCGCACCGGCAATGGACACCGTTCCCACACCGGGAACACGAGCCAAAGGATTTACTACATTATCATCCAATATCTTATACAAAGCCGGCTGACTTTCTTCTGCCTGAACGGACAACAGCAGGATAGGAATCATATCCGTACTGAACTTAAAGATAATCGGAGTATTGACTTCATCGGGAAGCTCCGAACTCACCATATCCAATTTATCACGCACATCATTAGTCAACACATCAATATCATAGCCATATTCGAATTCCAAAGTGATAACTGATATATTTTCTGAAGACTTGGATGTAATATGTTTCAAATTACTAACCGAGTTCAACGTATTTTCCAACGGACGGGTTACGTTGTTCTCTATATCGGAAGCACTGGCACCCTGATAAGATGTCATAACCATAATGGTATTGGTATCAATATCGGGATACAAGTCTACCGGAAGTTTCGACAATGAGAACAGACCAAAGATCGCTACGGCCAAAAAGCATAACGAGGTCATAATCGGTTTTTTAACCGCTCCTTCGTATAAACTCATGTTTGTTAAATTAAAAATTAAGAACTAAAAAATCATATATAGGTAAATAAATATGGAGTATTATCAACTAATTCTCAATTTTTAATTTACTGCCACTTCCACACCATCGGCCAAACGGGTCTGACCGGCAACCACCACCTGCGAATTATCCTCCACCCCGGAAATCAATTCATATTCGGTTCCCATCCGACGTCCCAATTCTACTTTATTATAAGAAACCTTACCGTCTTTGTAGACATATACATAACGGTCGCCCGAACCGGCACGTTTCACAATAGCCTGATCAGGAACCACCACATGCCGCAATGTACCAAAGTTCACAGTCACACGGCCAAACATTCCCGGACGTATACGCTGACGGGTATTAGCCAATTTTACCTCTACAGGAAAAGTATGAGTAGCAGCATCAATAGTAGGATACACCAAACTAACTTTCCCTTCGAACTCCTCATCACCATACACATCAAATTTCACCTTTACGATCATACCTTTAGTCACTTTCGGGAAATAAGGTTCGGATACATTGATCAACAGTTTAACCGGAGTGATCTGTTCAATGACCAACACAGGAGTGGAAGCGGAAGAATATAAATCACCGTTATCAAAATTACGTGCTGTAACCACTCCATGAATAGGGCTTAACAACTGCGTATTCTCCAACAAATTATTATAGGAAGTACGACGTACATCTAAAGCTGTTTTTGCTGCATCCCATTCAGATTTGGAAGCTCCACCCACTTTGTACAGTTCATCCATACGTCTGAATTCCGTTTCTTCATTTTCTAATTGCAATTTCATTTGTTTCAGATTTGCCGCATCCATTTGTACTAATTTCTGTCCTTTGGATACATGGTCTCCCACTTCAACAAAAATACGGTCTATACGCCCGGGAGAGGTCGGAGCTATATTATTTTTCGCTTCCGCTTCAACAGTGGCAGTATATTCCTCTATCTGATCTACATCGCGGGAAGTTACGGAAGCAAGCCGGACTACCGGTTTGTCCTCCATAGCGGTATCAGCAGCTTCCTTACTCTCCGTTCCACCTGAACATGCCCCCAGCATAGTTACCACCAGCCAAGCTGCGAATTGAAAATATTTTCTCATACTGTTATCTTTATGTTAATGTGTTATTGTTCCGTTACTTCATCAATGCCTAAGACTAAATCCAAATCAGCTTTAGCTACCAGATAGTCATAGATGGACTGGTTATAAGTCAGTTGGGCCTCTGTTAAAGCCACTTCCGAACTATTCAATTCCAAGATAGTTCCTTTTCCAACTTCATATCTTTTTTCGGCAATAGTACGCCCTTTCTCCGCCTGAAAGACAGCTTCTTTATTACTTACCACCTGTTCCGTACTAGCGGCCATATTATCCAAATAACCGGTAGCTTGCATAGTGAGTTGCCGCTCTGTATTGATACGGTTCTCTTCCAGTTGCTTCATCTGGATACGGGTCTGTTTCAATTGAGTAAAATTACTTCCTTTGAACAAAGGAATGCTTAGATTCAGGCCGATAGTAGAATAGGGCCTCCAATCGTATTCCTTGAACTTGAAATTATCATTCATTGAAGTATACATATATTGGAAACTGGCAGAAAGGGTCGGCATAAAGTTGGTATACTGCAACTTCAGCGTCTGCTTTAATTGCAATGCATTCAGTTCCAATTGCTTCAACGTACTGTTATTTGTCAAATTGTCTGGACGAGGCATTGCCTGACGAGTAAACATAGACATTTCATAATCCTTCAGATTGCCTTCAACCGCTACCTTTACATCAGACTCCATTCCCATCAAGACCTTCAACTGCAAATTTGCCAAATTCACTCCGTTACGGGCAGACACCACGGTAGGTTTCAAGCTGCGCATCTGCACATCCGCACTAATCTTATCATATTCACTGACAGTCCCCTGTTCATATTTAGCTTTCACCACATTATAATTATCTTCACTCTGCTTATAACTTTTAAGCAGCACTTCATAACTGTCCTGTGCCAAAAGCAACTGAAAAAATGCCTTGGTCACTTGATTTACCATATCCAGACGTGAAGCACGTGATTTCTCTACCGCCAGGTTCACATCTGTACTTGTCAAACTGATACTTTTGTAAAGAGCCGGAGCAAAGACAGGCAGACTGACAGACAGACCACCACTATAAGTATTATCTGTACCGACTTCAATCACCTCTCCCATCATGGCGAATGACTGCTTTTTTATGGCTCGTGAATAACTGCCCACCAAACTGGCTTCTGGGAAAAGACCGGCATAAGCTTCCCAGCGGGCTTCTTTCTTTAACAGAATTTCCTGACCGGCGACTTTAATGGTGGGATTGTCGCTCAATGCTATCCGGACTGCGTCCTGTAAGGTAATCCTCAATGTGTCTTGTGCTTGTGCACTTTGTATTGCTACATAAAGCAGCAAAAACAAGGTTAACGTAGGTTTGCAATAAAATTTCATTAACTATTATTCTTTATTTAGTGACTTATTTAATTTCTAACCATACTTATTATGTTCGTTTCCTTTTAAATTCAATAAAAAATTATCCACAATCTTCAACCCCTTTTCAGTGGAAATGCCACGCATATGCATAAATACAACTGTTTCATAAATTTCACCAAGCGAATAGGACTTGCATATTTCCGAATGCAACAACAAATCCATCTGCTCACATACCATAGCGCGTACAATATTATAATTTACATCATTTCTAAAAATGCCTTGTTCCACTCCTTTGCGATAAAATTCCATAGCCGAATCCAAATTCTCCTTCCGGCTTTCGTCAATGTAACGCATTACCTTGGGATATTTCTCAATATCCTCAAAGAATTTCCTGTTTGTATTCTGAAAATCCTGGGCACTTCTTTGAAAAAACTTCAAGAGGACTTCCAAAACATTTTCTGCTTTGGAAGCCACTTGAGTCATATATTCCTGCATCTCCTCCCGATGTAACTTCATGACATCAAGTAATAAATCCTCTTTGTCATGAAACAATTCATAAAGCGTACGTTTAGATATAGATAATCCGGCAGCAATATCATCCATTCTCACTGTTTTGACACCTTTCTGGGCAAATGATTTCGCTGCTGCCAAAACAATGTGTTCCTTCACTACCGTTTTATCCATTCTTTTTTTCCTGACGCTATTCATTCTTAACATAAAGGGAGACAAAGATACATTTATTTTATAATACCCAACTTAGAACTTCTGACAAACTCTATCAGATGTACAATTTCAGGACTAGACGGAACCTGTTCTTCAATACGACGCAATGCATCCTCTGTAGATGTATTCACTTTATACAATATACGGAAAGCATGCGCTATATGTTTAATAACCGTTTCCGAAAAACCTTCATGTTGCAACACGGTGGTATTGATGCTGTAAAAAGCCGTAGGCTCATGGGCTGCCACACAATAAGGAGGAATATCCTTGGTAAAACGACACCCGCCCTGTACGGCGGCATAAGTCCCCAAACGAGTCTTTCCCTGCATCAGTACATTGGAAGTAAGAATAGCATAATCCTCGACTACACAACAACCTGACACCTGCGAACCGTTACCAATAATACAGTTATTACCGATGGTCACATCATGTGAGATACGTGCTCCCTGCATAATAAAGTTACCGCTTCCTACCACAGTCTCATCTCCGGCGAAAGTGGCACGAATAATTACCGCATTCTCACGGATGGTATTATTATTACCTATACGGGCGATGGTATCATCACCCGTATATTTAAAATCTTGCGGAGTAGCAGCAATTACAGCTCCGTTATAAATGGTATTTCCGTTACCGATGCGTGCGCTGCTCATAATGCTGGCGTTGGGCATAATTACATTATCATCACCTATCTCCACATTCTTATCAATGTAGGCAAACGGGTGAATAGTTACGTTTTTCCCGATTTTTGCAGACGGGTCTACATAAGCTAACGGACTAATCATATTCATATTATTTTTAAGGTTAATTATTCACGTCCACCGCCCAATGCGCTGTACAGATTGATAACAGCCTGCATACGCTGGAAAGTATCGGATACTTCGTTCAACTGGGCACTCAGCAATGACTGTTGTGCAGTAATGATTTCCAGATAAGTGGCCTTTCCCGCCTGAAACAAATCATTGTTCATCTCCACCGCTTTTTGCATTTCAGAAACCTGTGCCTGGTGCTCGCTCAACTTTTTGTCTGCCGTATCATACAGGAACAAAGCATCACTTACTTCCTTACCAGCTTCCAGAATAGTCTGCTGATAATTCATCTTGGCAATCTGTTCTTCCGCTTTCGATACTTTCAAGTTGGCAATCAATTTTCCACGCTGGAAAATGGGTTGCGTCAATGAGCCGATAGCATTCCAAAGCATAACGGCAGGATTAGAAATCACTGTACCATTGGAACCATTAGTCCATCCCAGAGTACCTGTAATATTAACACTGGGATAAAAAGCGGAACGCGCCTGATTGGTAGTATAATAAGCGTCGGCTAATGCCAATTCTGCCGCTTTTACATCGGGCCGGTTCTCAAGCAACTGTAAAGGAACTCCCACCGCCAAATCTGCCGGCATCACTTGTTCCTCCAATGTTCCACGGTCTATGTTCTGAGGAGCCTTTGCCAACAATACGGAGATAGAATTCTCAGTTTCACGCACCTGGCGTTTCAAGTCAGCCAATGAAGCCTCCGTCTGGTGATAAGCCCCTTTACTCTGTGCCACAGCAGCTTCGGTAGTCATACCGGCTTCCTTCATAGCTTCCATAGTGCGCACTGTTTCTTTCATTAACGCCACATTCTGTTCGGTCACACTGACTTGACGGTCTAGCATCAATAAAGAATAATAAGCATTGGCTATACCACCAATCAACTGTGAACGCACTGCCTGCTGATAGGCCTTACTTTGCAAATAAGAAGCTTTCTGGCCACGATGGGCATTCAGCAATTTGCCGAACAAATCAACTTCCCAGCTTGCAGAAGCAGGTAAAGTATAGTTCTTAACAGGAGTACTTTTGTCCACACTAGTCAACGAACCTTGTGGAGCAAGGGCCAAAGAAGGGAGATAAGACAAACGAGCTGATGTCAATAACGCCTTGGCCTCCTTTACACGCAGGATAGCAGCCTGCATATCTACATTGTTTGCCAATCCCTCTTCAATCAGCATCTGCAATTTCGGATCACGGAAAATTTCCTTCCATGACAAGTTACCCATATTGGTTGTATCGTTAGCAGCCAATGTATCGTTGGCGGCAACCGGGTCACGATAGATGCCAGTGGCATCTATCGACTCGGGACGATCATATGATTTATAGATGTGGCAACCGCTTAATAAAAACGTCGCGCAACATAATCCTATTATCTTTTTCATTGTTCTTCTGTTCATTTACGGGTGTATTGTTCAATTTCGGGTTCAACCTCTGTATTGTCCACACTTTCCCATTCAATCGGTTTGAATTTCTCTTGTAACCATTGGAATACCACAAACAATACGGGTACGATAAAGATCTGGAAGATCATACCAATCAACATACCACCAATAGCCGAAGCTCCCAAAGTACGGTTACCATGAGCACCAACTCCCATAGCCAACATCAACGGAATCAAACCTACAATCATGGCCAATGAGGTCATTAAGATCGGTCGCAAACGGGCTGCCGCACCCAAAACCGCAGCCCAGGAAATACTCATTCCCTGCTTACGGCGATCCAAAGCAAACTCTACAATCAGAATGGCATTCTTCGCCAACAATCCCATCAACATGATCAATGCAATCTGCATATAAATATCATTTGACATGGTTCCTAAAATCATCTTCAAAGCCGGAATATTTCCCAATGCTGCAAATCCGTTTACAAACAGGAAGCTACCCAACAGACCGAACGGTACTGAAAGCAATACGGACAACGGCAGAATGTAACTTTCATACTGTGCACTCAGCAACAAATAAACGAATACAAAACACAGAATGAAGATGATACCTGTGGAACTGCCACTGGTAGATGCTTCCTCACGGGCCATACCTCCCAACTCGTAACCGTAACCGGTAGGCAGACTCTCTTTCGCCACTTCCGCAATAGCCTGCAAAGCCTGGCCGGAAGTATAACCGCTGGCAGGAGCCACCATCACCTTGATAGCCGTATAAAGGTTGAAACGGCTGATAACGTCCGGTCCATATACCTTCTTGATAGAAACGAACTGGGAGATAGGAGCCATCTCATTGCCATTGCGAATCTTGATGCTGTTCAAAGATTCCAGATTCTTAGTTGCTTCGGGTTCCGCCTGAATCATAACACGATACATCTTACCGAAACGGTTGAAGTTAGAAGCATACAAACCACCGAAATATCCCTGCATGGTAGTTAGAATATCACTGGGGCTGATACCTGCCTTTTTACAAGCAGCAGCATCAATATCCAACATATATTGGGGGAAGTTCGGGTTGAAGGTAGTCTGAGCCGAATTAATTTCGGGACGTGCCTTCAACGCATCCATATAGTCCAAAACTACATCATAAAAATGATTCAAGTCTCCACCGGTCTTATCCTGCATATTCAACTCGATATCACTGGATGCCGAATAACCCGGAATCATAGGAGGAGCAAAGAACAATACCTGCGCATCCTTGATGATCTTCTGCGCACGCATAAACAAGGTACCTACCACAATATCCGAATTCTGCATCATGGAGCGTTCTTCCCAATCTTTCAGCTTAATAATGATAGAACCGTAAGAAGGTCCCTGACCACCAATAAAGCCGAAACCGGAAATCACCGTACGGGAATCTACAGCCGGTTCGGCAGCCACCAAGCTGTCTACACGGTTTAAGATTTCCATTGCACGTTCCTGTGAAGTACCGGGAGGCAGTGTCACCGCACCCATAATGGTACCGGTATCTTCATTGGGCACCATACCCGTCGGAGTAACCTTCATAAAGAATACCAACAAAATGATAGAAGCAGCAACCAGCCCGAATGACAACCATTTCTTATGGATAAAGAATACTACATGCTTCTTGTACTTCTTCAATATAGAATCATAAGCCGCATTAAAGGCTGTATGGAAACGTTCTACACGGGTCATCTTCTTTGCTCCATGTCCCTCATCATGCGGTTTCAAGAAAATTGCGCACAGTGCCGGTGACAAAGTCAATGCATTCAAAGCTGAAAAACCGATAGAGATCGCCATGGTGATACCAAACTGACGGTAGAATGTACCGGCAGTACCTCCCATGAAACTTACCGGAATAAACACAGACATCATGACTAACGTAATAGAAACGATAGCTCCACCCAGTTCACTCATGGCATCAATAGAAGCCTCACGGGAAGACTTGTATCCCTGATCCAACTTGGCATGAACCCCCTCGACGACGACAATGGCATCATCGACCACAATCGCAATGGCAAGCACCATCGCCGAAAGAGTCAGCAGGTTCACACTGAAGCCAATCAGTTTCAGTACAAAGAAAGTAGCCACCAACGCCACCGGAATGGCAATAGCCGGAATCAGCGTTGAACGCATATCCTGCAAGAAGATATATACCACAATAAACACCAAGATAAATGCCTCTATCAACGTCTTGATTACTTCATGGATAGAAGCGAACAAGAAGTCATTGGCATTTTGGGCGATATTGATATTCAAACCTGTCGGCAGTGATTCCTGTGCCTTTGCAAGCACTTTCTCCAAATCGGAAATAGTTTCGGTAGCATTAGAACCTGCCATCTGATAGACGATACAAGATACAGCCTTGTGACCATTTACCATATTATTGAATGTATAAGCCAGACGACCTAATTCTATATCGGCCACATCTCCCAAACGAAGTACATTACCATCCGGCAAGGCCTTGATAACAATATCTTCAAATTCAGTCGTTTGCTGCAAACGTCCTTTATAACGGATCGTGTATTGGAAAGTCTGATTACCACGTTCACCGAACTGTCCCGGAGCCGCCTCAATATTCTGTTCGGCCAATGCTGCCGAAACATCAGTAGGAACCAGTTTGTACTGCGCCATCACATCCGGTTTCAACCAGATACGCATAGAATAATCCTGTCCCAACACATTAGCATCACCTACCCCCTTTACACGCTTGATTTCAGGAATCAAGTTAATATTAGCATAGTTTTCAATGAACTCAATATTATACGAGTCGGTTTCATCATACAATGAAAAGACCATCAACATGGAGTTCTGGCGTTTCTGAGTAGTCACACCCACCTTGGTTACTTCAGCAGGCAGCAATCCTTGTGCCATAGAAACACGGTTCTGCACATTAACAGCCGCCATATCCGGATCTGTTCCCTGATTAAAGTAAACGTTAATATCGGCAGCACCGTTATTGGATGCTGATGACTGGATATACATCATGTTCTCCACACCGTTTATCTGGTCTTCCAACGGCGCGATGACCGAATTCAATACAGCTGTGGAGTTCGCACCGGTATAGGTGGCACGTACCTGCACCGTAGGAGGTGCAATATCCGGATATTGCGTAACCGGCAATGTAGCAAGTCCGATGATACCCAGAATAACTATCAAGACGGAGATTACCGTTGATAGCACCGGACGGTTAATAAATCTATCTAGTTTCATTCTCTATATACCTTTTTATATAAACGAAGTTAATCTGTTTATTTTATACTGATTATTTAAAGGCCGTGGCAATATTCCCTTCCTTCTGGTCTTTCAGGTGTTGTTGATATTTCGCCTCTTTCTGTTCCGGAGTAATCGGAGTAATTGTCTGTCCGTCCTTCAACGTCTGTACACCTTCAACTACAATTTTATCGCCGGGCTTCAAACCACTGGTAACAATATAATTCTTACCGTCACTCAAATTCGACACTTTGATCTCAGTATGCTTCAATGTATTATCCGACTGAAGCACATAAACAAACTTTTTATCCTGAATTTCCTGTGTAGCCGACTGAGGAATCAAAATAATATCCTCCATAGTATAAGGGAAAATTACATTAGCCATACCACCACTACGCAATACAAGCTGTTTGTTCGGGAAAACGGCACGCATACTTACCGAACCGGTAGTCTGGTCAATAACACCACTTACAGCGTCAATCTTACCTTCTTCAGTATACATTGTACCGTCAGCCAATTCCAATTTTACAGCCGGCATCTTCTCCAGTTGTTCTTTCAGTGTGCCACCGGCTCTTGTCAAACCCAACAACTGCTTTTCAGTCATAGAGAAATACACATACATTTCACCGATTTCACTCACGGTAGTCAACGGTTGTGTTACCGAAGGACTCACCAAACTACCAATACGATACGGGAATGTACCCACCACTCCATCTGAAGGGCTGATCACTGTGCAGAAGCCCAAATTCTGACGAGCGCTGGTCAACTGAGCCTCAGCCTGTGCCAAACTGGCTTTTGCAGAAAGCAATTGGTCTACTGCGCTTTGATACTCAAAATCGCTGATAATTTTCTTATCATACAAATTTTTCTTCTGTTGTTCGTTCAAAGATAGCGTATTGACATTCGATTTTGCCATCTCTACAGCAGCTTTTGCCTGACGTTCGGCAGCCGCATACTGTGTAGGATCGATCTGAAAGAGCGCCTGGCCTTTCTTTACCGTTGCACCTTCGTCCACACAAAGCTTTACGATAAAGCCGGAAACCTGAGGACGCACCTCGATATCCTGAACACCTTTGATAGTTGCGGGATAAGAAGTAGACTGCTGGCTGGCTGTAGACTGTAC
>ULOF01041402.1_pt1 | contig 19313 bp, 19 predicted proteins | sample 1952371 | NCBI WGS metagenome assembly ULOF01 (sample SAMEA4835597, study PRJEB28245) | human gut metagenome | biome: gut microbiome; material: fecal sample | place: Denmark | collected 2008 | reverse complement strand
GCCGCCGTTGCGGCTCGTGTTCCGTCTTCGAATGAGCAAATTCCGTGTATAAGTAGTCTTCGATTCAGTTTTCGTTTCGGGTTTGGGCAGAGCCCACCCTCAATTATTAATTGTTAATTGTTAATTCTTCGTCGGCATCGTATATCACGCTATAACTCGTCGTGGTTCTTACGGCATTTTGGATTGCGCATTGCGTGGCGCGAACGACTGCCGATTGAAGCACGGCAAGATTTGCCACGGGGCGTTTTCCGCTTGCCATACAGAACATGGTGTCGCCGTCGTACATCGTGTGCACGGGGCGGATTGCTCTTGCAAGCCCGTTGTGAGATATGCTCGCAAGCCTGTTGACGTCCACCTTGTCGAGTTTTGCATCGGTGAGAATACAGCCGATCGTGGTGTTCGTTCCGAACGCAAGTTTCAAAACGTCGCCTTCTGCAAGGCACTTTTCGGTGTCTATAAACTCACCGTTTTTGCCCTTTGCGCCCGCTATGATTTTGCCCTCGTCGTCCACGATATCGCCCATAGCGTTGACTGCCACGATTGCCGTAACCGTCACGCCAAGCACCTTGACGGTTGCCGCGCCTATACCGCTCTTGCAAGCGTTTTTGACGCCTCTTATTTTCCCGACGGTTGCGCCTCTTCCTGCACCGACGTTGCCGAAAACGGTGGTTTTCGATGCGTTTTCGCACGCTTTAAGTCCGTATTCTGCGGTTGGATAATGATATTCCTTTTGATTGAGGTCGTACAAAACCGCACCGCACACGATAGGCACGATTTTGCCGAGACTCTTGTACCCTACGCCTTTTTGGCGCAAATATTCCATAACGCCGACTGTCGAAGCAAGCCCGTAAGCAGAACCTCCCGACAGCACAACGGCGTTTATCTTCTGCATCATTTTTTCGTTGTGCAAAAGGTCGGTTTCTCTCGTGCCGGGAGCGCCGCCCCTGCAGTCCACGCCGCCGACTGCGCCGTTTGGAGCAAGGATTACGCTCACGCCCGTGAAGTCGTCCTCGCAGTGTCCGATTTTGAATCCCGATGGTATGGTAACGTTCATTTTATTCCCTCAAAAAAACGAAAGTCCCCCTCAAAAAGAAGGACTTTCCGCCAAATTATTTGCACAAGTCGTCAATGCTCGTTTGCTCGTATATGATAAATTTGTCAAAGAAATCGGCAACGTCCTTTTGCATCTGCTCTCCGCACCAGTCGTAAAACACTTCGTGTCTTGCGCCGGGATACAGATGAAGTTCGGTCTTTATGCCGTTTGCTCTGTACATTTTGTCGAGTTTTCTCACGCCCTTGCCCATCTGTCCGACGGAATCCGCGTCGCCCGAGAACATACCGATTGCGGTTGCGGGATTGAGTTTTGCCTGCGCTTTTTTACTATAGAGTTTTGACGTTTCTTTCATCATATAGAAGTCAAAACCGACGGACATATTTTGGTGCGCGAGAGGATCTGCAAGCACGTCCTCACGCCTTGCTCTGACGCTGTTTGCCCATTGCAGTTTACCCTCGTCGCCTTTGAACTTTTGGAAGTTGTCGCTCACCCAGTTGACGATGCGAGGACGCCAATTTCTTGCCACAAGGAAAATCGGCGCAACGGCGATTTTGCCGAAGTTGAACAAATCTCTCATATGCCCCGACCCGACGAGAGCGATTGCCTTGACGTCCGTGCCTTCCTGCGCAAAGGCTTGAGAGAGAAAACTGCCGTAACTGTGTCCCATAAGGAATATTGGCAAATCGTATTGCGATTTGAGCCATTCTCTGAAAAACAACTCGTCTTTCAAAGTCTTTTTGAATATATTTCCGGGGTGCTTGCCTCTATTTTCGTCGGTTTCGGTCAAACCGTGCGCACGGTGGTCGTCGCCAAAGACGATATAGCCTCTTGAGTTAAGATATCGTGCAAACTCGTCGTAACGCCCTGCATACTCACTCATCCCGTGCACGAGTTGAATCACGCCCTTCGGATTTTGAACGTCGTCCCAGAGTCTGCAATAAATCTCGGTGTTGTCAAAACTTTTGAGTTTAAACTCTTTCATATGCGCCTCTTTGCAAAAACAAGGTTTTATTAAGCCCATTATAACTAATAAAACTCATTTTATCAATAGCGGATTGAAAAAATAATACGCCCGAAATTGCAAATTTTCGCAAAGGGTGTTACACTGAATTTATGCAAGTATCCATAGTTCTCAATTGCGGAAGTCAAATAAAGCGCAAAATCAAGGGTGACAAAGTCGTCTGCTGTGACGGCGGTTTCAACGTATGCCCCGTCACTCCCGACGTGATACTCGGCGACTTCGATTCTCTCGAAAAGCCCGACGGCATCGACATTCCCCTCGTTGAACACAATCCTCACAAAGACGCAAGCGACGGCGAACTTGCCGTCTACTATGCAAAGGAAGTTTTGGGCGCGGATTCGATCGTCTTTTACGGCGTTACGGGCGGCAGAGTCGATCACGTGCTGTGCAACCTTTCGATTATGCGCCTTGCCAACACCCTCGGTATGAGCGCAAAAGCAGAAGAGGACGGACTAGATATTCACTACGTCGAAGGTGAATTCGATTTGCCAACGCAAAAGGGCGAAACGATATCCATTCTTCCCTACGGCGAAAACGCCCTTGTGTCCGATTCTCAAAAGCTCGAATATCCTCTTGACGAGTTGATTCTCACCTCCTGCGATTCTCGCGGACTTAGCAACGTATCTCTCGGCGGCAAAATTCACATAAACGTAAAACGCGGCGGAGTGTTCGTGTTCAGATATATCCAGCGATAATTTTGCGCAAAACGGCTCGAAAAGAGCGGAATAATAAACGGAATAGTAAGCAATAAAAAACTTTTTTCAAAAAAATAAAAATTTTTTCAAAAAAGTCCAATAAAACGAGAGTTTCGTTTGTATATATAACGTAAAAACAAAATTCATCGTTTTTCAAAACCTTTCTAATGAAAAAGCACGGCAACGCCGTGCTTTTTGATTGGTCTGATAAGTTTTCGTTCGGGTGTGGGCAGATCACACACGCAAGTATTAATTATTCATTATTAATGATTCATTCAATCCAAATAATTGTTTTCTTGACGTTCAATAATCTGCTTGTCGATTTCGTCGAGTTCTTCTTCGTCATCGTTGTCGGTCGGTTGCTTTTCTGTCGTCGCTTCAGCCGCCTTGTTCAGATCGCTTGATTTTTGCATAAGCGCGGTGAAAGACTTTGATGCAAACAACGTGCTTCCCGCCACGAGCGCGATAATCATATCCACGAATGCAAACGAGTTGTACGCCATGCTGTACGCAATCGCCGTATCGTACTTGTCAAGGTCTGCGTAATCTGCAAACGCAAATACGCCCGAGCATACGTGGCAAGCGTATCTCAACACCACCGCAAGCACGCCGCCGAGCAGGAACGCAACCACTTTTTTGTCCTTGAACACGCCCTTTTCCATAAATATTCCGCTCACGCCGATAAGGCCGAAAGCGAGAGGATAGTCGAGCAAGAACTGCATCGGGTGAATGATAAACGGATCTTGAAGCGCCTGCAAAACGCCGTATATAGTGCATACGATAAGACCTCTTCTCGTGCCGAACATACAGCAGTAAATCATCAGCGGAAGAAGGCTTGCGAACGTAACCGATCCGCCTTGCGGAAGTTTGAAAAGTTTGGCGTACGACAACGCAAACGAAAGTGCGATCGAGATTGCGCCGTACACGATAGAGCGTGTGTCACTCATCTTACGCTTGTCCCCTACGAACCACAAAACCACCATTATCACCATAAACACGACTGCGGATACGATCATTCCGACGAGGTTTGCGTTGGGATAATACTCTGCGATATCGCCGTAGTATTGCGCCATAAGCACCATGGTTGCGATAAAGCAACCGAGCGTCAAAACGGCTGTGACTATGAAAGAAATCTTGACCGCCTTTTTACTGAAAAGCGAACTTACGAGCATTGCAATCGCCCCTGCGACGACGGTTATGAGCGTTGCGAGTATGGGGTAAAAGAGTTTTGCCTGCATATCGTCGATATTGCATTGAAATTTGACGTAGGCAAACACGACCACCATCGTTAAAGCAAAGCCCGTGACTATGCCGACGGCATACTTTTTGAAATCGTCAAACTTATCGCGCTTAAAAAACCATACGAGCAAGCCAACGACGATAAACGCCGCCGCCAGAGCAACCGCAAGGTAGAGCGCAACGAATTGCAGTTTGTCACTCAACGTTTCGATATCCATAAAAAAGTCCTCCAAAACTTTGCTTGGGGGAACTTGAACGAGTGAAAAGCATCTTTATAACGTTTTGCTTCCTTACGCGAGGATTATCTCACAAGTTTGAGGGTATCATCTCAGCCATACGGCACCCCTAGCGAGTTTTATTGTATGCGCGCGAAGCGTTTTAGTCAATTAATTTGCGAAAATCGCCGAAAAAACCCTCAAATTTTGTCAATTTGCCCATATTCTTGACTTAGAATACGAAAAGTATTATATTGTTTACTACATCAACGAAGGAGAGATAACTTATGAAGAAACAGTTCAAGAAGCCCGAATTCAAGCTTCTCAAAGAGTTCAAAGCATTCATAACCAAAGGCAACGTTGTCGATCTTGCAGTTGGTATGATTATAGGTGCAGCATTCACCGCAATCGTAACCGCTCTTGTCAACAGCATATTCAAGCCTCTCATCAACGCAATCCCGATGGGTGATTTGCAAGGTCTTATCACGATGCTCGTTGCAAAGAACGCGGACGGTCTCACGGCGGCGGAATGTGCAAAGCAAGGTATCGAGTTCGTGGCGGATATGTCCAAGTCCGTGTACATCGACTGGGGCGCGTTCATCATGGCAATAATCAACTTCCTTATCACCGCACTCGTGTTGTTTGCAATGGTCAAACTTATCAATATGGTACGTGGAGGATTTACGGGACTCAGACGCGACACGAAATTCCTTGAATCCCTCACTCCCGAAGAAAAAGCAACCATAAAGGGCAAAGTTGCAACGATAAAAGAACTCAGAGCAATCAAAGCGGCTCGCGACGAGGCACAAGCAAAAGCAGACGCAGAAGCAGCGGCGGCGGCAGAAGCGGCAAAACCCGAAACGACGGACGATTTGCTCCGTGAAATCCGTGACCTTCTCAAAGCGCAACAAGTCGAAAAAGCAACCGCTCTTCTCGACGAGAAAGCAGACAAGGAATAATCAATATATCAAAACACGCAAAAACCGCTCAAACGAGCGGTTTTTTGTTTGCAATTATTCAATTCAAATCGTCACGACTTACGTCCGTTTCTCATCGGTTTTAAGCCATCCGATCCGCAATACGCTTTGGGACTCTTGCGGATTTCCATAATTCACCTAAAATGCGATACAATACAAAATGTATTCAATTTATACAAGTATATACTTTCGAAAAAGCGATGTCAATAATGTAATAAACGCGCGAATATTGACTTTTTTATATAAAAATGTTATCGTATAGCGGTGCGCAAAACGCGCGCAAGGGAGCAGAATATGATCGTTACAACCCTTTCTATGATGGAAGCGCACAGCATGGCAGGATACGTCATCTTGCTCGCACTCGGAATACTGTTCGTCGTCAAAGGCGGCGACTGGTTCGTGGACGCGGCAAGTTGGATCGCCGAAGTGTCGGGCATTCCTTCGTTTATCATCGGCGCAACCATCGTCAGCGTGGCAACCACAATCCCCGAAATTTTGGTTTCGAGCATATCGGCGGCGCAAGGACAAGCGTCCATGGCAATAGGCAACGCAGCAGGCTCCGTCAACTGCAACATTGCGCTCATTATGGCAATTTCGCTCGTATTCACCGCTCCGCTCTTCAAGCGTAAAGACTATGTCTTTAAGGTTGCGATACTCGTTGCAACGATCGCACTCTTGTGGGGACTCAGTTCCAACGGCACTTTCAATTGGTGGAACGCAATCATCATTCTTGCGATGTTCGTGCTTTTCCTCATCGAAAACATCATCAGCGCAAAGAAGCACGCGGATTCTCTCATCAACGACAAAGGCTTTGAAAGCATCGATGAGAATCAAGCCAAAGGCGAAGGCATTCTCTTCTCTTACTTCCAAAAACTCGAAAGCAAAAAAATCGTGCTCAAAAAGACGGGTATGGTCATCGAGAGAAAAGATATCGTCAAAAATATTGTTCTTTTCGTTCTCGGTGCCGCAACGATATTCGTGGGCGCGCAACTTATGTGCGACAACGGCGCAGAGTTTGCTCGTGCGCTCAACGTTCCCGAAGGCATCATCGGCGTCACCATTCTTGCAGTCGGTACGTCTTTGCCCGAACTCGTCACGGCAATCACTTCCATAATCAAAAAGAAAGCGGACTTGTCCGTCGGCAACGTTATCGGCGCAAATATCATCGACTTGTCCCTCATTCTTCCCCTTTGCACGTTTATCACGATGGGCAAGACGGGCAATCCCCTTCCCGTAGACGCACAATCGCTCACCATCGACTTCCCGTTCTGTCTTGCGGTTGCGGGCTTTGCCTTGATACCTGCACTGATTATGGGCAAATTCAAACGTTGGCAAGGTGCGCTTTTACTTGCAGGTTATATCACCTACGTCGTGCTTCTTATCCTCAACACCGTTGGCGTTATCGCAATCTTCTGACAAACACAAACCCGAAAACGAAATACGATCAACAAATCGCAAGCCGCGCAATGCGCGGCTTTTTTATCTAAAAAGTCATAAGATTACTATTTATAATCCTTTCGAAAAACAAAATTTTGCGCTATAATCCACGGAGAAACAAAAGTTGTGAAAAAACGCTTGTCTATATCGTGAAAATGTTGTAATATATGTGAGCAAAACAACGAAAACGACGTGGGGTCATGGCGCAGTTGGTAGCGCGTTTGAATGGCATTCAAAAGGTCAGGGGTTCGAATCCCCTTGGCTCCACCAAAAAATATCGTACATATCGTACGATATTTTTTTGTTTAAGACAAGGGATTCCCCACGATTTTATCGTGGTGTTGCCTTGCAACAAAAACCCCTGCGGGCTGACGCTTCGTTTTGTGAACAAGTTCACCCACTACGCTATTACGGAAGCGTCATAGGTACACTTCCTACGAATCCCCTTGGCTCCACCAATAGGTACCCATCCGCACCAGTGACGTTTTGACTGGCTAGGATGGGTCTTTTTTTATAATTTATCGGTGCCAACATCTTTTTTCTTCTATTGAGAATATATTTGACACTTGCAATCATTTTTTGATGGTCTATCATAATGGGCAAAAACTGTCTGTTTCTCTTTCCACAATTGATTTGGATTCTTAATTCTTCAAAAAAATATCCCCGTTGATCGTCGGGATCATCGGGGATTTTGTGGCAATATTTGTAGTAGATTTCTATTTTGTCATTGTAAACAATCACTTTATCTACTAGGTTGTTGAGTAGTATTTTTGGTGATGACTTAATAGCCCGTCGTAAATAATATTCCAGCTCATCTCTTGATATTTGCTTTGATAATGCAAGTTCTTCTTTTGCAATTTGTTCTTCGATTTCGGCTTTGTCCGATTCCAACATATTTAGCCGTTCTTTTGTGCTTGGAGTTATGATTCCTTCTTGTAGCGCAAATTTGCTTGCCATAATCAGTTCCAACGACTCTACGCGGCATATCTGCAATTGTCAGAAAGTGCTTTTCGTCATATATTTTTCGTCTTGCTTTTCATTCTCGTCAAGGACGAATCTTTCAACCCGCATCGACAAAGAATATTTGTCGCGAAGGCGTGCAATCTCTTTCATCATAGGTGACGAGTGATGGACGTCGATTGTCGATTGGTCTTTCCATTTGTCAATCAGAAGAACGACGTCCGGATCGTCCGACGAAAAGAAGTAAGAATATCCCAGATTGCCTTCTTCGTTGCGAATCTCATCGACGAGTCCGCTCTTTGTCATTTCATCGGCAAAGCGTTTTGCATTGCCGTTTTCGCCTTTGTAGTAAATATTTATGGTTATCATATATGTCGTCACAGCACGATGTGCAGATTGCGTATATCGGAGTTTTTTATACGTTTTTGTATGGCGTATGCATACGGCTCCAAAAAACCGCCTTCCACGCCCAGATCGAATTGCGCGTTGATTTCGTTTGCAAGCGCAAGGCTTATGTCCTCGACGATAGCCTTTTTCACGCTCTGCCCCGCCTTGTCGTTGTCTGCGGTCAAAAGATATTCGAGTGGTTGTTTCAGTTCGGCAAATTTGTCGAGTCCGTCCATCGAGCGCAGCGCCCATTTGTAATACGGACAATGTTTGCGATTAAGCAAAAAGGCAAGTTCGATTGCGTTTGTGACAAACTCGAAAAGCGCAAGCATAGCCGCGCCTTCTTCGCCGTGCGCAAGGCAACGCGCATAGTTGTACTGCCCCGATTGAGCGGCTTTCAACGAACACGAACCTATTTTCTTGATTCGCACATCTTCGGGCATACCGTGCAAAATCTCGTTGCGGATTTTGGTAAACTCGCCCAAGTCGTCGCGGAACACTTCACCGTTGGTTGCTTCGGCAAAGTATGCGCTGTTTGTATAAAGCCAGTCCTGCCACGTTTTAGGCGCGCCGTCGCAACCCGTATATCTACGATAAAAGTCGCCCGTGACGAAAACGCCTTGAAAACCGTTTTCCACCACTCTGTCCGCGCGCTCTCCGTTGACGCTTTTGACAAGTTTGTCGTAGGCACGCATAAGGCGGAATCCGATTTTCTCCTCGTCATCTTTGGTAAGCCAAATGCAGAATCCCGTTTCAAAATCGTGGTCGCGCGAGGTTTGGTCGTCAAATCCAAAGCACTCCGAACCGTGTCCGACAAGCCCGACCGCAATGCGATTTTCAAAGTCGCCAAAATTGCGGCTTATCATTTCCGCACCCGCTTCTTCATAAAACTTTCTTGCTTCTTCAAGTCCTTTCATATTCAAAATCGCCGTTTTATCTATCGATATACACTTGATAAAACTTATTTTCTGTTATTTTCGTAGATTTGTTTCGCTCTGTTCTCGAGTTCCGCTTTTTGAATGAAATATCCGAAAAACTCAAAAGACGGCGCGCACTTCGAGCATACGAACGCATAGTTTCCGTCACGAACAAGCGACTTGTCATCAAGGCACTCGTATGCAAGGTTCAAAAGGTTTTCCACTTCCTCGTCACAGGTTTCGCCCTTGCTTTGCGCCTCGCTAAACGCAAGGTGCGCAAGATTGACATAGGACACCGCAAGTTCGCAAAAACCGCCTTTGTTTTTGAGCAAGTCTATTGCCTTTCGATAGTACGCCCTGCCCTCTGAAAATCTTTGCAAATCGCAAAGCGCGGTGGCGTAATTGTTGTACAGTCCCGCAAGACGATAGTCGTCTTTTTCAAGCGATTTTTCGTACCGCTCTTTTGCAATCTCGTAGTACTTTATCGCTTCTTGCGCCTTTCCGAACGCTTTCATAGTCGTGGCGCAATTAAGATAAATTGTCGCGTCGCCAACGCTCGAACAAGTGCCGCTACATGCCAAAATCGCAAGTGCTTCGTCCACGGCGGCGAGACCTTTTTCTTTGTCGCCGAGTTTGCGGTAAAGCCCGATTTGCTCGCTTAGCACTTCCAAAAGTCCTTTGTTATCGTTCAAGCCTTTTGCTTCTTTTTCCCAGTATTCGAGAACGCGCTTTGCGCCTTGCAAATCGTCTTTTTCAAACATTTCATCGATTTTGTCAATCACTCGCACGATAGGAATCGTGCCGATAGGTTCTTTTGAACAACTGCATTTTTCCTGCATATTCCGCCTCACTCGTTTTGATAAAAATATCATATCACAAAATCGCATTTTAGCAAAGCGGGAAATGAAAATACTTTGCTGATTATGCACGCCTTTATTTTCTTTGCCGCATTACGTTTTACCGAATTTCGTTTCAAGTTTTTTGCAATGTGCCGTATACGGTTTATATATTTTCCACCGCGCGCACATCTTTACCGCCGCATACGGTTTCAACGACTGCCACCGCTCGTTTTTCTTAACTGCGCTATACGCTTTTCTTTGTTGCCGTCGTTGGTTTTTTATGAAATTTTAATAATACAAAATCCGCATATTGTCGATTTTCGCGTCGGCTTTTGTCGAAAACGCATATTAAAATGATTTATATATGTATTGTATAATAAATTTATCTTATTCGAGGGGGGGGGAAAAAAGTTTATGGGAAAACTTCAAAAACTTATCGACAACAAGGCGCAAAGCGCAAAGTTTATGTGCGACGAAATCGCGCATATTTGCAACGATATGCCAAAGCGCGATCCCGGCAGTGAGGGCGAAAAAATGGCGTGCGAATATATGGCGGACTACCTCAAACACGACTGCGGTTGCGAAAGGTCCACCAGTCAGAATACAAGTTGAACCCCTCAACTTGTATTCTTTTTTTATGCTATTTTGGGAAAATTATAGTTTCACGATGCAATAAAAAGGCTCGTTGACAAATATGCCTGTAATTTTGTCGTAACATGAAATAGTCGTTGAATTTGAGCATAATAAAAAGCCCTGACAATCGTCAGGACTCTTTGTTATCGGGCTTGTAAATCGTATCTCGATTCTGTCATTATATAGTATTGTTTGATCAACCAAACAGTTTATTATAAGGTTTTAGATGGCTTTCATAAGGTGGAAATATTGCTTTGGAGTCAGGTCAAATTCCTTTTTGAAGGCGCGGAAAAAGTGGGTGTAGTCAGAGAATCCACAGCGCACGTAAACGTCAGTTATGGACAGACCTTGCTCAATCAATTCCTTGGACATAAGCAGGCGTTTTTTCAGGATATAATTGTGGGGTGAAACGCCGGTTTCTTCCTTGAAAAGATGGGCAAAATAATATTTGTTGGTATACAGTGCGTTTGATATGTCGTCAAGGGTGATTGGCTCGGTTAGATGCTCGGAAATATACTCGATTGCACGGGATATAATCTTGGATTGTTCCGCCTGTTTTGCTTGCCTGTTTTTAAGATAATGAGCGCCTAAAAGGGTGAGGACGGTGATGACGTGATTTTCTGCAGTCAAGTCCGCACCAAAAGAGTTGGAGTTTTCATTTTCGATGACTGCAATAAGCTCGGTGACAAGTTTGTCAGAAAGAGCGGAGTTTCTCACAAGATAAGCACCCTTTTCCTTTGCCTTTTGAAAGCAGGTGGCAAGGTCGGTTGAGGGGGAGGAAAGACGCTTGACGTAGGCAGGATTTATCCACAGCACGATGCGGTCATAGGACTTGCTTCCGTCCTTGACGTTGGGTTGGTGCAGATAGTTTGGGGGGATGAGCAAAACGTCCCCCGCTTGCAAACGATATAGGCCGTCCTCAACGATATAGTCAACTGCCCCCCCGATGAAGCAGTATACCTCATAAAAATCATGGGAGTGCATTTCGACGGTTTTGAAATACTTATCACGGTAAAGATTTACTTCGAAATCTTTCTTTGACATAAGCTGTGAAGATTGCCATTTTGTGGTGATATTTTCTCTCATACTTCAATTTTAGTCCAATATAGCAAGATTTGCAAGTTATTTCGCAATTTTGTCAATTTACTGACAAAAAATGCAGTAGTATAATACAGCTATAAAGTGAATACTATCTAATCCATGCATACGCCGTTGTGATTGCAAAGCGACCACAACGCTGCAAAAGACGCAACCTAAAAAAGGAAGAAAAAATGTTTTTTGACAATAAAGTTTTTCTTGAAAACGACAAAGCAGTGGAACTTTACGAATACGCAAAGTCCCTGCCTATTTTTGATTATCACTGCCACCTTGCTCCCCAAGATATCCTTGGCGACAAGGTTTTTTCAAATTTGACGGAATTGTGGCTCAACGGCGACCACTACAAGTGGCGCATTATGAGAGCATACGGCGTTGACGAGAAGTTCATCACCGGTGACGGCGACGACAAAGAGAAGTTTTTCCGCTTTGCTGAGGCTTTGCCTCACTTTATCGGCAACCCTGTCTATCACTGGGCACACCTTGAACTGAAAAAGTATTTTGACCTCACTCTCCCCATTTGCCCTAAAAACGCAGAGGAGATTTGGACTCGCACCCTTGAAAAGATGGCTGACGGCAGTTTTTCTGCAAAGAAACTGATTGAACGTTCAAACGTTTGTGCAGTTGTCACCACAGACGACCCCGTTGACGACCTTTCCGTCCATAGAGCAATTGCAGGTGAAGACAACCCCTTTAAGGTGCTTCCTTGTTTTAGAGCAGACCGTCTCATCAACATCGACAAGCCTGACTATGCAGACTACGTCAAGAAACTGGGTGAAGTGGCAGGGGTTGAAATCAAAGGATTCAATGAACTTCTTGAAGCAGTTGAAAGACGCCTTGATTTCTTTGTGGCAAACGGCGCAACCGCAGTGGACATCGGCATGGAAGATTTCCCCTTTGGATACGGAGACGTCAGTAAATGCGACGACATCATTAAAGATAGACTTGATGAAAAATTCATTGATGATAAAGACAAGGCGGAATTCCAGTTTACCCTTATGGCACACATTGCAATGATGCTTCGTGACAGGGGCATGGTGATGCAACTGCACGTAGGTGTCATCCGCAACTGCAACACAGTCCTTTTTGACAGATGTGGCGTTGACGTGGGCGGCGACAGTGTGGCAAACGTCCTCAACGTCAACAATGCAAGGGATTTCCTTGACTACGTTGAGCAAAACGGAGGCCTTCCTAAGACAATAATCTACACTCTGAATCCCACCGCCTATTATCCTCTTGCCACCCTCATCGGTGACTTCCAAGGAGGAGAAAGAGGCAAGATTCAACTGGGTGCAGCCTGGTGGTTTATGGACCATCGTGACGGCATAAAAGAGCAGATGAGAGTGCTGGCTTCAACAGGCGGACTTGGTCTTTTCAACGGCATGCTCACAGACAGCAGAAGCTTCACCTCATACGCTCGACACGACTATTTCCGCAGAATATTCTGCTCACTTGTTGGTGAGTGGGTTGAAAGCGGTGAATATCCCGACGACAAGGAAACCCTTGAAAATCTTGTGAAAAACGTTTGCATTGACAATGCAAAAATATATTTTGGAGTTTGATATGAAACTGACTTTTAGATGGTATGGTCTTGGTGACAGAATCCCCCTTGACTACATAAGACAAATCCCCAACATGTACAGTGTTGTGACAGCAGTCTATGACGTGCCCGTAGGCGAAGTGTGGCCCAGAGAAAGCATTGCAACACTTGTGAGAGAAGCAGAGGCTCACGGACTTAAAGCAGAAGTCATCGAGTCCGTTCCCGTCCACGAAGACATCAAACTTGGCCTCCCCACAAGAGACAAGTATATCGCCAACTACTGCGAGAATATTCGTCGTCTTGGTGAAGTGGGCGTCAAGTGCATTTGCTACAACTTCATGCCCGTCTTTGACTGGACAAGAACACAATTGGACAAGTTGGCAGAAGACGGCTCAACAAGCCTTGTATACTACGGCGAACAACTTGACGGCAAGGACCCTTTGGTTGATGATATGAACTTGCCCGGTTGGGACGCAAGTTATCAAAAAGAGGACTTAAAACGTCTGTTTGAGCAATATAAAGCCGTGGATAGTGAAAAGTTATGGGAAAACCTTGGCTACTTCCTTGAACGCATAATCCCCGTTGCAGAGGAGTGTGGCATCAACATGGCAATCCACCCCGATGATCCCCCGTGGGATATCTTTGGCCTGCCTCGTATCATCACCAACGAGAAGAATATCGACAGATTCCTCTCCCTTGTTGACAGTCCCAATAACGGTCTCACTTTCTGCACGGGCTCACTGGGTGCAGATAAAAACAACGACCTTGTTGCAATGGTCGACAAGTACGCAAAGATGGGCAGAATCCACTTTATGCACGTGAGAAATATCCGTGTCTTTGACAATGGATTTGAGGAGTGTGCTCACGACCAATCCGCAGGCACGCTTGACATCCTCGGCATTATGAAAGCCCTCTATGACAACAACTTTGACGGCTATCTCCGCCCCGATCACGGCAGAATGATTTGGGGGGAAGAAGGCAAGCCCGGATACGGTCTTTACGATAGAGCACTGGGCGCAAGTTATATCAACGGCGTATGGGAAACCCTCAACAGATTCAACAAGTAGTCAAAATAAATCTAAACAAAACCCTAAAAGGAAAAGGATAATTATGAAAACACCTATCAGCATCAATTTGAACAATAAAGTTGTTGTCATCACAGGAGCAGGCGGAGTCATCTGCGGATGCCTTGCAAAGGCCCTTGCATCAAACGGCGCAAAGGTTGCACTCCTTGACCTCAATCTTGAAGCAGCAGAGGCTGTGGCAAATGAAATAGTCGCAGAAGGCGGTGTGGCAAAGGCATACAAGACAAACGTCCTTGACAAGGAAAATCTTGAAGCCGTCCGTGAAGAAATTGAAAAGGATTTGGGCGTCACCGACATCCTCATCAACGGCGCAGGCGGAAATAACCCTCGTGCCACTACGGACAATGAATACTGCACCTTTGAAAAGCAAGTGGACAAGGACTTTTTTGACCTTGACGCAGGCGGGGTGAGATTTGTCTTTGAACTGAACTTCATCGGCAGTTTCCTCCCCACCCAAGTTTTCTGCAAAGGTATGGTTGGAAGAAAGGGCTGTTCCGTCCTGAACATTTCATCAATGAACGCCTTTACACCCCTCACCAAAATCCCTGCATACAGCGCGGCAAAGGCAGGCATCAGCAACTTTACAGAGTGGCTTGCAGTGCACTTTGCAAAGGTGGGCATCCGTGTCAACGCAATTGCACCGGGATTTTTTGTGACCAATCAAAACAGAGCATTGCTCTTTGACGCAGAGGGCAACGCAACTCCCAGAACAAAGAAAATCCTGAACGCAACCCCTATGGAAAGATTTGGCGAAGTTGAGGAACTTGTGGGCGCAACCCTCTTCCTTTTGAGTGAAGAAGCAGCAGGTTTCATCACCGGTGTAGTCCTTCCCATTGACGGCGGTTTCAGCGCATATTCGGGTGTGTAGAGGTGACTATGGACTTTTCATTTTTCAACACAAACAAAGTAGTGCCCGTTGTAGTGCTGAACAGCATTGACGAAACAATCCCCAAACTCAGCGCATTGAAGCGTGGGGGCATCAACGTGGCGGAAATCACTTTCCGTACATCTTGTGCACCCGATTGCCTTGCACTGGCAGTCAAGACTTTCCCCGATATGCTTGTGGGCGTTGGCACAATCATCAATAAAGAACAATGCGTGAAGGCCCTTGACCTTGGGGCAAAGTTTGTTGTGTCCCCCGGCTTTTCAAAGGAAGTGGCAGAAGAGTGTATCTCCCGTGACGTACCCTATATCCCCGGCGTCATCACCCCCACAGAGGTTATGATGGCAAAGGCAGTTGGTCTCAACGTCCTCAAGTTTTTCCCTGCCAGCGACTTTGGCGGAATCAAAACAATGAAAGCATTGTCAGCAGCATTTCCTGACGTCCGCTTTGTGCCTACAGGCGGTGTTGGTGAAAGCAATCTCCACGAATTCCTTGGACAAAAATTCGTACTTGGCGCAGGTGGAAGCTGGATGATGAAAGGAACTGAAAGCGACATCGAAACCGCATCAAGACGTGCGGTGGAAATCGCAAAGGAGTATATATGAGAGTAATTACGTTTGGCGAAATTATGCTGCGTTTTGCCCCTGAGGGCTACAACCGTCTTTTCCAAACCCCTGTCCTCAACGGCACTTTTGGTGGCGGCGAAGCAAACGTTGCAGTGTCCATTGCAAACTTTGGCGGAGATGCCGCATTTGTGACAAAACTCCCTGAAAACGCAATCGCAGAAGCCTGCATCAGAGAGCTTCGTGGCTTTGGCGTTGACACAAAATTCATCGCACGTGGCGGTGAAAGAATGGGTGTCTATTATATGGAGAAGGGTGCATCTTGCCGTCCTTCAAACGTCATCTACGACAGAGCACACTCATCAATTTCAACAGCAACCGACAGCGACTTTGACTGGGACAAAATCTTCACCGGAGCAGACTGGTTCCACTTCACAGGCATCACTCCCGCCCTCAGTGATGAACTTGCCAAAGTGACCTTAAACGCACTTAAAGTTGCAAAAGCAAAGGGATTAAGTGTCAGTTGTGACCTTAACTACCGCAAAAAACTTTGGTCAAGAGAAAAGGCAAAAGAGGTTATGACAAGCCTTATGCCTTACGTTGACCTGTGCATTTGCAATGAGGAAGACGCAAAGGACGTCTTCGGTATTGAAGCGGACGGCACCGACATTGAAAAGGGTGCATTGAGCCGTGATGGATACGTGGGTGTAGCCAAAAAACTCACTGACAAATTCGGATTTAAGAAAGTGGCAATCACTCTCCGCGAAAGTTTTTCAGCCAACGACAACGATTGGTCTGCAATGCTTTACGCTGACGGCGTAGCACACTTCTCAAACAAATATTCACTGCACATCGTAGATAGAGTCGGTGGTGGTGACAGCTTTGGTGCAGGGCTCATCTACGGCCTCACCAACGGCTACACCAACCAAGACGCGCTCGAGTTTGCAGTGGCAGCAAGCGCACTGAAACACACCATTGAAGGCGACTTCAATCGTGTCGGTGTCAAGGAAGTACAGTCACTCATCAAAAACGGCGGAAGCGGTAGAGTGCAAAGATAGATTATAATAAAGGAGAGAATATATGAGCAGAGTACTTATCAACACAGGATGGCGTTTCTTCAAAAACTGCAACAGCATTGAAGAAATGGACGCAATTAAAAGCATCAAAGTCAATTTGCCCCACACTTGGAACAACCTTGACGGTCAAGACGGCGGAAACGATTATTTCCGTGGCAAGTGTTTCTATAGAAAGAAAATAGCTCTCACCAAAAAGGAAAACAAGGTGTATTATCTTGAATTCCGTGGTGTCAACGCAATGAGTGAAGTGTTTGTCAACGGCGTGTCCGTTGCATATCACGAAGGCGGTTTTTCAACCTTCCGTGCCAACATCACCGACCAACTTGTTGACGGCGAAAACACAATCATCGTGTCCGCAGACAACTCCGCAAACGACAGAGTCTATCCTCAAATGGCAGACTTCACTTTCTTTGGCGGTATCTACAGAAACGTGTATATCATCGAAGCACCCGCAGTGAGATTTGACCTTGACTATCTGGGTGGAGAAGGCGTTAAAGTGACACCCATCGTCAACGAAGACGGCAGTGCAACAGTCACGGTGGAAAGCTATATCACCGGTGCAACCGACGGCGGTACAGTAAAGTGCGACATCCTCTTTGATGGCGAAGTGGTGGCAACGGCAGAAGCACCTGCAACTGCAAAAACAACCCTCACCTACACCCTTGAAAATCCCACTCTTTGGGACGGCGTTGAAAACCCTGCACTCTACACAGCAAAAGTCACTCTCACCACAGACAACGACAGCGATGAAAGAGTTGTCCGCTTTGGTGTCCGCACAATGAAGGCAGACAAAGACGGCTTCTGGCTCAACGGCAGAAAATATCCCCTCCACGGCGTATCCCGTCACCAAGACAGACAAGATATGGGTTGGGCAATCACCGAAAAGGAACACAAGGAAGACATGGACCTCATCAAGGAACTGGGCGCAAACACAATCCGTCTTGCACACTATCAACACGACCAATACTTCTATGACCTCTGCGACGAATACGGTATGGTGGTCTGGGCAGAAATCCCCTACATTTCATCACATCTTGCCAACGGCGATGAAAACGCAGTGAGCCAAATGAAGGAACTCATCACACAAAACTACAACCACGCATCAATCTTCTGTTGGGGACTGAGCAATGAAATCACCATCACCGGTGAAAGTGAAGAGATGATGGCACTCCACCACAGACTCAACGACCTTTGCCACGATATGGACAAAACTCGTCCCACAACCATGGCAAACGTGACAATGCTTGACATAAACTCTCCCATCATCGACCTCCCCGACATCATGTCATACAACCACTATTTCGGCTGGTATATGGGCGACGTCAACGGCAACGCAGAATGGCTTGACGACTTTAGAGCAGCACGCCCCGACAGAACAATCGGCATCAGCGAATACGGCTGTGAAGCAATCCTCACTTGGCATAACTCAGACCCCAAGCAAGGTGACTACAGTGAAGAATATCAAGCATATTATCACGAAAACCTCCTCCGCATTTTTGCAGAACGTCCTTACCTCTGGGCAACCCACGTTTGGAATATGTTTGACTTCGGCGTTGACGGCAGAAACGAAGGCGGTGTTGCAGGACGCAACAACAAGGGCCTCGTCACTTACGATAGAAAGATAAAGAAGGACAGCTTCTACATCTACAAAGCATACTGGACCACCGATCCTTTCGTCCACATCACCTCAAAGAGATATTACTATCGTGCAGAAAAGACCACCACAGTCAAGGTGTACAGCAACTGCGACAAGGTGACTCTCTACGTTAATGGCAAGGAATTCGCAACTCAAGAAGGCAAGTATATCTTCACCTTTAAAGTGCCTCTCAAGATTCTCGGTGCAACCAAGATCAAGGCAGTCAGCGGTGACGTCAGTGATGAAGCATCAATCAAGTACGTGAGAAAGCCTTATCAAGGATATATCTTGAAGACAGAAGCAAAGGTGGACAACTGGTTTGACAAAAACAATGAATTTGACTTCAAGTTCCCCGAAGGATATTTCTCAATCAAGGACAAACTTGGTAACATTATGGCAACCGAAGAAGGCGAAGCCCTCATCAATAGTCTTATGGACAGAGTGGTCAAAATGATGATGTCAGGCCCTGACAGCCAGTCAAAAGGCGAAGTGAAAATCAGCAAGGGTATGATGAAGCTTGCAAGCAGTATGACCATTGAACGTATCGCAGGCTTGGCAGGAGACAAAGTGACAGCCGAAATGCTCTTTGAAGTCAACGAAATGCTGAACAAAATCAAGAAGCCCCAAAAGTAAGCAAGGAAGGGAGATATTATGAAAGAGAAGAAAATCAATACCCCCATTGATAGACCTTTTGGCAATAGAGATAAGATTGGATACATGATGGGCGACTTCGGTTGCAACATGAGTTTCCAACTTATCAGCTGTTTTTTGATGTTGTTTGTCACCCAAGGTCTTGGACTTACCATGGGACACTGGGGGGTCATCGTCATCATTTCAAAGATTTTTGACGCAATCAACGATCCCATCATCGGCGCGTTGGTTGACGCAAGAAAGCCTGGTAGACATGGCAAATATATTCCTTGGATTTTCTGTGGCGCCTTTGCAATCGCACTTACGACGGTGCTTTTGTTCCTTGACGTCAGAGCACTCTCCTACTGGGGCAGATTTGCATACGTGCTTGTTATGTACTGTGTGTGGTCTGTTGCATACACCGCTGCAAA
>ULOF01026427.1_pt1 | contig 19486 bp, 14 predicted proteins | sample 1952371 | NCBI WGS metagenome assembly ULOF01 (sample SAMEA4835597, study PRJEB28245) | human gut metagenome | biome: gut microbiome; material: fecal sample | place: Denmark | collected 2008 | reverse complement strand
CTATATTTTTGTGTATATTAAACATCTTCATTGATCTTATCCAATATTACAAGTCCTGACTCTCTAGCTCTTACAGCAAGTTGCGTGCGAGAACGAAATCCAGTTTTATCAAGCATATCCGCAACATGGTTTTTGACAACACCAGAAGATATGCCGAGTTTTTCAGAGATTTCTCTGTTACTGTAACCTCCTGTCATTAGGCGTAATATTTCAAGTTCTTTTTCGGTAAACTCTGTACTTAATGCAAGTCCCATTTTAACGGGTTGAAGTTTATCTGGATAAACAATTTCGCCATTTATAACTCGTTCCATAAGTGACAATATTGGTTGTTCATTTGCTTCTTTATACCAAAATCCTTCTACACCAATTTGCTTGGCGCGTTTTATATATGAACATTCTGGCATACTTGTCACAATTATAATTTTTGTTTTTGGATACTTCTTTTTAATAATTGCTGCTGCTTCAAGTCCACTTTCACCATTTTCTGTTACCACATCCATAATAATAAGGTCAATAGGAGTGTGTGCACAAACAATGTCGGCAACAGTTGCGTTTTCTATTGCTACTTCTAGGTAGAATTTTTCTGACGATTCAACAAAATGCGAAAATAATGCTTTAGGCATTTGTTGATCTTCAACTATCATGACCGAATATTTTCCTTCTTTCATATTTTTTCTCCTTGTGACAATTCTATCAAAAGTTCAAAATGAGGTGTACTTTTTAGTGTCATTTTGCCGTTTTCTCTTTCGACAAGAGATCGAAGACCTGTCAGTCCACCACCTTCTACGATTACCCCTTTAGGCTTTTCGCCATCATTAATAATAGATATTGTATATACATCATTTTTTTCTGACACTACAACAGTCATATTTTTTCCGTTTGCGTGAGAAACAGTATTAGTAAGACATTCATGCATTGCCTGCGTAAGTATTTTTTCTCTTACCGTATCAGGTTCAGGTTGCTCGCCCTCAAAAATAAGGTTTACACCGACAAGTTTTGCTGCATCTTCAATAACTTTTAGATTACTTTTCTTTGATACTTTACGTGTAAATTTTAAAGTTTCAATTTCAGCTTGCCAAAAGCTAACAAGTTCTTTCCCTTCTGCTTCAGTAAGGGGAGCGTTAAGTTTTCGTTTTGTGGTAAGCAACAGTTTACCCATATCATTGTGGATACGAATTTTAGCTGCTAAATGCTCTTTTTCTTTTGTAAGTTCAGCAACATTTTTCCCATATACGACAAGTCTGTTGTTGATTTTTTTCAGTTCATCGAGTTTTTGCTCTAATTCTCGTGTTAATCGATATCTTTCAGAAATATCCGTTGCAACGATTTCATAAACTATTTTACCATCTATTTCGTGTGTATACTTTTTAAAAGATACAACTTTACAATCGCTATACTTGATGATTGGTTTGTCTCCCATTTGAAGTGATTGGCAATTTTCTTCAAGTTCACCATGTGAAATTTTTAGCCAGAAATCTTTGCCATTTAATAGCGCTTTACCCGTTGAAAGAATACAAAGGTCATTCATTTCAGTATTAACAAGACTGACAAGGCCACTTTGTTCATAGAAACAGATTCCAGCTGGAAGGGTATCAGCGCTTTCCTTTATTGATATTGGTGAAATATGATTTTTTCTCCATCTAACTACACTAACAAGCCCAATGATTGTTCCTACAAAAAGCACTAATGAAACAACATAATATATCCAAATCGGCAATTTTAATACTGTAAATGATGGTTCAAATACTGGCATTTTTATGCGATATAAATAACTTCCCCGCATTGTTAAAAACACCACTACGAAAGAAAAAATAAACATTAACAATGAAAGCATTATATATGCACGTTTTTTACAAAGTCTGACTGCCGTAAATAGACCAATAATTGTCAAAACAAACGTTAGAATGAGTGAACCAATGATGATTTGTCTTACACAAAGTGGTGCATCAATAAATCTCATATGGCACCTCCCTGATGTAATAGTAATGAATAGTAAACTTCTTCATCATCAGTTTCCACACTAACATTATATTCAGAAAATTTAGACTTTATTTTATTTGAAATAGCGTCCTTCCCACTATCACTTTCAATCCGCAAAATAATATCATTTCCCTGATTACATAAACGAACAATAATGGCTTTCGGCAAATTGTAGTAATTATTAATGCACTCCTCAAAAAAGTCGTAAAGAACTCCTACTTTTTTACCATCAATTTTACCTTGACATGAACAATCGTAAGAACACTCTGCACCAGTAAGTGAGAGATAATCAAGCGACTCTTTGATGGCAAGAGACAATTCACCAAGATCAATATTCTTATGTTTTTCGGTTAGCATAACAATGTTACTCCTACGCTTGATGTATGCTGCTAAAATACAAGCAAAGCGCATTTCAGCAATATATTCTTTATCGTTGAACGATTTTTTTTGGTCAATACTTGATAGAACTGCACTCAGTTTTTTCAACTCTTCACGCGTTGCTACATTTATTTTTGTATATAATCGCTTTTGCTCTGCTATCTGTGTTTTTTGTTTTTTTAATTCGTTTTCTGCTTCAATGATATAGTTTTCTTCAGATAGTCTTTCATTAGTCTCCGCGAGTGAGTTATTTATCTCAATTATTCTAGCCAAATTTTCAAGTCTAAATGACCACCCACCATTTATCTTTACTGCTGACAATCGTGTACTTTTATCTATCATTATAGGCGTTTTCGTGGCAAGTTGAAATAGTTTTTTGTCCGTAATAATCGAGTTTTCAGAGTTATAAACTACATTAAATTTTTCATCCGTGATAACGGCCGCATAAGCCGAACGGAAAAAGTAATTTTCATAATCTTCATTGGTTGGAATAAGCCCAATAGTAATACAACTTTCTATCACGACAATTCCTGAAAAGCATATTAATTCAGGAATTTTGAAAGCTGCTGTATCAGTTAAAAAACATATAGTTGAAATCGCTGAACATACAATGAAAGCAGTTACAGGTACCCACATTTTCTTTTTACATGCCGCTACACTACACTTTAAAATAAGAACTATGAGACTTATAAAAGTTACAACAATTTCCCATGCAAGAGCAATATAAAATACAATTCTATGCTTATATGAAAAATCACCATCAAAATTCAAAGCAAACGCCCAACCATGGATTTCGTTTGTAAAAATTAAAATAATCAATATAATTGCTGGCAGATATAATAAATACCATATTTTTGCAAGCGGCTTACCCTTCTTATTTTCTAGACTAAACGCTGCAAGCAATATTGTTGGGGGAATGAACATTTGAGGAACGTAATATGTATACCAAAAATAGCGCAAAGGTTTATCCAAACCTTTTGTCAGTTCGTATTTCATCATCCTAACTACAAGAAAAAACAAAATTAGTACAGCAACCGTTAGGAAATATGCAAGTAAATCTTTTCTTACCATTCGGTGTATAAGTGAAACGCCCCACGCAACCACAAGAAAAATTAATATCGTGTTAGCAGATAAAGCAAATAATACGTGCCAAAAATCTGGCAAAAGTGAATCCGTTGCTTGAAATACACCAGCAAGACAAAATAACAACGTACACATAGTGTATAGTACTATTTTTTTCCTATTTGTTACAACCCACATTCTCACCATTCTCACATTTCTCCTTTTCGCCAACTTTGCTTCATTATACCATACAATTTGAATTTTTTCAATGGTTAAGTTTTTACATAATCTGTTTGTCTGTTCGTGTACACAATCTAGTGTACACGAACAAAAACCAAAATATTAATGAATTCTTAACTATTGTTTCTCATAGAAAGGTTGATAATGGTTGTACTATCAAATATAATAATTCTTATTACAAAATTTACAACCAAAATGGTAAACCTTTGAATATTAAACCTAAATCAGAATGTTTAGTAGTTAAAACTTTTGATGATAAATATTTTGTTCTTTTTGATAGCACTCAATATTTTATGGAAAAATTAGAAACTCATAGAAAAGATTCTATCCTTGAACCTAAAATTGAAAAGGAAAAGAAATCTTATTCTCCTGCTTGGAATCATCCTTGGAGAAAAGCTTTCTATGAAAATTATTTAAAATATTATCGTTCTAATCAACAAAATAATTATGCTTATAATTATGAATAATTTTGTAAAATTGCAAAGATATTGACAATAAAATTATAATTTTTTTACGTTTTTTATCAAAAAAACGGTTTTTTTATACAGTTTATAAAGGTTTACCTTTTTGAACAATACAAAAAAGCACTTGTTTTTATAGACAAGTGCTTTTTTAAATATAGTTTACTCTGTAAACAATTATATGCTTACATTCAACTTACTATTACTTTTATTTGTATTATTATATTACTATTTAAAGTGCAAGTACCTTTAATATACGCTATTCCAGTTGAATTTGCTGTTATTCTTCCCCATTTACTCATTTTTACCTCAAAAGTATTATCTTCTTGATTTATAACAACCCAGTCATAATTTTGTAAGGTTAATGTAGGAGCGTTTTCGTTTAAAACAAAATTGTATGAATCATTATGATCCATTTGAATTTCATAGTTTATAATCAATAAATCATTATTGATGTCTGGTATTATTAGCAACTTTTTATACAAAATAACTTCACTAGTTTTGTGCCTTGCTGTTATTAACACCTCAGTAGGCTCTGTTACATTTAATGCAGTAACCGTTCCATATATACTCACTGTTGCAACGTTAGTATTACTTGAGGACCAAATATAATCTAATCTTGACAATGAAGGCGCAATGGGAGTCGCAAAATACAAAAGTCTTGTAAATCCTTGTACAATTGTATTTCCCCTATAACTTTTTTCATAACTAGGTTTATTATTTTCATATATATTTATTTGACTACCACAATTTGTATATTCATCAGGATCTGAAATTATTATGTTGTTCATTGAAATACTATAACCGCAATCGTTGCAATATGCTTCTTCTTCTTCATAAGAAAAGTCATGCTTTTCTATAATTTTATACCTAAAGCCATCAATATCATTTACTTTATAATGGTTATTAGAATCACCGAAGTTTGTGTAAAGGTAATTTTGATCAACAATTGATGTTACTGGTGCAACATATCTACAATATTTACATTTATAGTAATCTTTTGTATCGTAACTTGCAACAGGCATCATATTTCCACTTTCTAAACTATGATTACTATCACAATAATAATATTTATCATAATTTATATCATTTATTGAATTTACATATTTAATCCCATTACATATTGAACATATCAATTTATATTTGCCATTCTGAAATGTTTCATCGCACAACCATTTATGATTACTATCTGAATGATATCCCCTTATTATAGCAGCTCAAATAATATCTCTATATGTTATTTCAGTTTGCCTGTTTTGATAAGTTGTATTGGGATTTTCAACAAAATACGAATATCCCATGAGTACTTCTTCATGATGGAATAAAATTGACTCAGTATTTTCTATTTGATCAATATCATATAATCCTAAAATATGTCCTATTTCATGTGCTCCAGTTCTGGATAAAATTATGGGTTTTAAATTTTCATCTTCAAAATAATTAGATAGTAAATCAATATTTATGTTTATAATCCAGTTCTGGCAATGGACATGCTCGATATTTTCATCATTTAAAGTTTCATTTTCTTGAATGTAAAATGGATTTTGTTTAGTCTGTGCAATATCACCTTCATTAACTGGTCTTATTGCAATATTGTGATTATCTTCAGTTCCTTCAATTATTTTAACTAGTTTCATAGTGCTATAATAATTTCCGTTATCATAATAAAGAAATATGTGATTCCATTTTTCCATACTATTAATAAAGTTTTGTTTAAACTCATATATTTGTCTATCACTTAAATATTCTGACCATTTAATATTGCCATAAAGTGACTCATTATAAAAATAATATCGAATAGTTGTCACCGAGTATTGATTATTAGCAATATGTTTCATCTTATTATTTTTAGATAAACTATACCATTTTTCGTTGTAACCATCGCCAATATTTGAACTGTCTACGTATTGTGAAGGAACGCAATTATCATATTCAACTTCCAAATTACTTGAATGAGCATTAACGGAAATATTAGTAAAGCAAATAATTGATACTAATATAATTAGAGTGATAAATTTTTTCATATTAATTATCTTGATTTAATAAACTAAATATATCGCTGTATTTGAACCAACAATAATTTTTTCCATTGGCAGAGATAGTTTCTTTGTATTCAAAAATATCCTTTAAATCTTGTTCTCCCCATAATGTACGAGTTGCAAATGTTCTTATATAATCAACATTATCCATTTTTTCAATTCTTAAGACATTGTGTTTTAACAAATGTAATCCCGAAAAACTATTCAATGCACCATTACGAAATAAAGTTGCAAAATGGCAATAATTAGTTAAGTACCTTTGATTAATCCAATCATTATAAAATTCTTCATATTCTGGATATTTCAATCCATCATTATATAAATGTTTAGATTCGAAATACCACTTGTATTCTTTTTGTTCACCTCCGAATATAGGTGTTTCAATTACAGTTTTACTTTCAGTTATGGCAATTAAAAAATAATTATTAATTTCAGATGGTATTTCTTCATTTTTTGGAATTTCAAGCCATTTAATGTCTTCAGTTTTGACTATCGAGCTTTCTTTTTGCCAACCTCCTTGAATAATATTGAATAAATTAAAACGTGCTAAATAAAAATTTATTCCAGACCATGCACCCCATGGTTGGTTATAATATGCTTCTTCAAAGCTTATTGATTCAATAGTTTCCATAGAATCTAGAAGATATTTCTTATCAAGATTAAAGTAACAACAAGTATAATAATCATCAAATTCTGCTGTCATATCGATATATTTATAGTCTTCAATACAATTGTTTTTCAAATCACCGTATAATACCGAAATATCTTTATACCCACAACCTTCCATCTCACTAGTACCATCATAAAACAATCCAATTGTAGTTTCAGTTAAATCTTGTGAATGTATTGATTCATTATAGCTATCTATTAATTGTTCTTTGCCACACCAAATACAAACACCATTTTCATATTTGCATTCTGATTTTTCTACAAATTTGTCTTTATAAGCATACCCACAATCACATTTATGTAATGTATACCCCTCTTCGATACAAGTTGGCGGTACAATTTCATCAGTGAATGAATGAACATGAGTTGGTCGATCTAAGAATGCTAAACTTAAATATTGTGGCTCTTTAATTTTCTTTTTTACTTCAATTATTAATGTCCATTCTGTTATATCCAAATCTTCTGTTGGATTTTTAAAAATACTAACAGTATGATTTTTTATTTTATTCATAGAGTATTCTGTATTCATTGATGACATAACAGTTACAACGATTAGTGACCTTTCAGTAAAATAAGTTTTATCATATTTACTAAAAACTTCATTTAACTTAGTTACTTCGTCCTCGTTATCAAAATAGTACAGTTTACCTTCTATATTATATTCAAAGTCATCTATTTTTTGATTTATAGCTTTAAAATCATCAACCTCATATATATATGTACATCCGGTAAATGTTAATAGCATTAATAATAAACACGTAACAAATAAAAATTTTTTCATAAATTTACCTCCAATTATTTTTTACATTTTACCAATACTAGTATATGAACATATGATATACTAATATTATTATAAACAAAAAACTCCCTATCTACAGGGAGTTTATAATTTCATGATGTTATTTTCTAAGAGTGTTCCCCCACAGCAGACTTAAGAAATATTGTTTACACTAGTAGTTTACCATAATTTGACAAATAATGCAAGTATTTAATTAATTTCAATAATAAAGTAAATAATATAACTCTATTCTCTACTATTATATTATTTATTAAACACTAAAAATAATAATTAAAAATCTTCAATTAATTTGCTCTCTTCTTTAAAGGCAATTTCTTTTTTTGTATACTTTAATATGAAAAATGCAACGATTGAAGTTAGCACTTCCGCAATATCAAATGACCACCATACGAGATTTTTGGCATTATTTTGATGAACAAATACTAATGCAAAAGGTACTAAAAATACTATTAATCTTAGGACCGAAATGATTAAAGGTGATAATGACTTTCGATAAGCTTGTAAAATCCCTTGAATTGCCACAGATATTCCCATAAAAACATATCCAATTGAAGCAATTCCTATTGACATTTTACATAAAGATATAATTTGTTCTTTGTTTTCACCTGTTGTTGTTAAACCGAATAATTTGGCAATTGGGCTAGCTAAAATTTCAAATATTATTGTTATTGTTATGGCAACAATTATCGTATCAATTATTCCCCATTTTATGCATTCTTTAATTCTTGTTTTATTGTCTAAACCAACATTGAATGCTAAAAGAGAAATCAATGTATTTGACAATCCAAAACAAGAAAATAACGCTATTTGTTGGATTTTATAATATATTCCATATGTACCATTAATTAATTCTGCATCAGAACTTAAATTAAATACTTTAATCATAATGAACATATTAATTGAAAGTAAACCTTGCATTAACATTGCGGCCCATCCAACATTATAAATACTACCAACGATTTTTATATTTGGTACAATATCCTTAATTGAATGTTTAACTTCTTTATTTAAAGTGTAATGAAATATTATTGCGACTATTAATGATACTATTTGACCGATTATTGTTGCGTAAGCCGCTCCCGCAACCCCCATCTTTAATGGATAAATAAAAACATAATCCAAAACTATGTTAGTTATGGCTCCCATGATTTGCGCTATTGTTGAGTGAATTGTTTTTCCGGTAGTTTGTAAGAATCTTTCAAAAATACTAAAACCAATGGCACCAAAAGATAATGTTGTAACAATTTTCAAATATTCTGTTCCCAAATTAATGATTTCACTATCAGATGTTTGAATGGATAAAAACCAATGTGATCCAAATATACCAAACAATAAAAATATTAGGTAAATTATTACCCCTAGAAATATGCTATTACCGACCGTTAATCCAATCTTTTTTTCATCTTTCTCACCTAATGCCCTAGATAGTAAAGCATTAATACCGATACCCGTTCCTACACCAATTGCAATCATAAATATTTGGACAGGAAAAACATAGGTTAATGCCAAATTTGCCTTAATTCCTTCTTCTTTCATATTTATAACAAATATTGTATCAACAACATTGTATAATGCTTGTAATACCATTGAAAAGACCATAGGAAGTCCTCCTACACAAAGATACTCTTTAAAATATTTCATAAGTTTTTCATTTACATTAGGGATTACTTGAGTCTTTTCAGCAAAACATTTTTTTACATAATCAATAACATTTTTTTCTAATCCTATTGCCCATAGATATTCTTCAAAATCCATAGCTTCATAGTTATTACTTTTTCAAAACCTGTGGAAACTCCCTTTGAAACTTTTTTATTATATTCTCTTAAACCAAGAAGTGATCCAGTACAAATAAGATCAAATCTACCATCTTCCATAAATGGTTTAATAGCAGATCTAGCATTTGCACATTCTTGTAATTCATCAAAAATAATTATTGTTTTGTAGGGAATAAATTTTGCACCGAGGTTAGATGCTGATAAACTTATTATTAAATCATTTACATTTAAATCTTTATCAAATAATGACTTAACAGATGAATTATGCATAAAATCTATATACACTACATTTTCGTAATGTTCTTCACAAAACTTTCTAACAATTGTTGTTTTGCCAATTTGTCTTAAACCTTTAACAATTAAAGCTCTTTTTTAATTTTCAATGATTCATGCCAAGAAACAATATCATTATAAATTTTTCTTTCAAACATAGCAATCACCTTTGCTTATATTGTACACTTTTTTATATGGAGTTTCATGTATTTTGTGTACTTTTTTTCATTGAGTTTTCGACATAATTTGCACTTTTTTAAAGGGTATTATATTTTCACTTTATTTACATTGTAATATTTAACAGATTAGTGCCCATCTATATGTTACGTGAATTCATAAAGAAATATCCTGTTTAGTAAAAAAACTTTACTAAATAGAGTTTAAAAATGAATAAAAGCCTTCAAATATTTCTAAACATCAGAAGACTTTTTGACTTACTTTAATGGTGCAGGTGACGGGGTCAGAATAACACAAGTATTAACACATTTATTATTTAATCAGTAAACCCAATATCTGACACTTTTACACTAGCATATTTATCAGATAATTTATAACTAGTTATTCTAATTGTTCCACCATTAGGTATTAGTATTCCCTTATTAACCCATTCTACCATCCATTTGGAAATAGCTCTTGAAGTTACACCAAATAAAGATGCTAATTCTTTGTTTTTCAATATTGTTACATTATTTTCTAAACAATATCTTATCAATAGCAAATCTTTTTTTGACAATCCATTTAACACATTACTCGTATCTTTATTTGATGCTTCCTTAGCTTGATAATATATATTTTCTGAATTTAAAGACATAATTTTACAAAAATATTCAAGCCAAATTTCTAAATGTGGTGGATTCTCCCTTCCATCATAAAACAATGCAGGCAGTCCCATTTGTAATGAATTATAATATCCATCAAGATCGCTCATATAATATTCCTCAAAAGAGTTAAAGCCTTTAAAATCATAATCTTTAATCATTAGAATATATGTAGCAATAGCTCTTGATGTACGTCCATTACCATTAGTAAATGGATGAATACTTACAAATGCATAACTAGTTATAGCAGCTAAAATTGGAGCAGGTAAATTCTGATTATTATAATACCAAGTGATAAGCTCATCAATTAAAGGTTCTACATCACACCATTCTGGTGGAATATATTCTGCACGTTTAGTTTTATCATCGTATACAGCAAACAAAACCCCTGGAGGAGTAGGGCCTCTAAATTCAATTCTTTTTAGTTTTCCATTTTTTTCAATAATATCATGTAATTGAAGTATTAATTCTTTCGATAAAGGTGTATTTTTAGTTTTTTCTTCTTCTAAAAAAGATAATGCATCCCAGTAATTTTGCACTTCTACTTCAGCAGATAGTTTATTGCTTTGATTCTTTTGATTAATTACATTTTCAACTTGTTTTAAAGATAATACATTTCCTTCTATGCTTGTAGAAAAATGTGTTTTTTTAAGTTTTGCATCATACATTAATTTTTGTTTTGTTCTAGTTGGTAAATATAAATATTCTAAAGCCGTTTTATATCTTTCAATATTTAATAAATAACTAACAAGTTCATTTGTATATTTAAACTCTAATTTCATACTTATCATCTCCACATATATTATACCAAAATAAGGAACAGAAGTCAATTATTTCGTTCCTTATTCGTTCCTTATTATTCTTTATATGTTCTCTGTTTTATTTTTAAAGATTTTATTTAATTTTTGATATACATTAATTTTCTTACCTGTAGAAAATTTTTTTAGATTTATTTATTGGAAATGTTAAATCACTTTACACATTATTAATAATTAAATATAAAGCATTTTGTTTAAAAGATTTGTGGTGTTTAATTTAAGTAATTTGTGGTATTATTTAATATCTTTTACATTTCATTTACTTTGCCCAAAATATCCTGATAAATTTCCAAATTTTTATATTGTTTAAAAATATTATCAATCAATTCTTTTAAAATATTATTTTTCAAATCTCTTAATACAGATGAGTAACCACAAATATCAGTACATTCAAGCTGATTCATAAATGGGGTTTTAATAATATGAGGCTTAAAATTAATAATATAATCTGCTGCTCTTAAAATATTATTAAAACAATTAATAACAGCATCTTCTTTATTAGTTGTTCTTATTTCTAATTTTGCTAATTCATCATTCACTAAATTAGCATAATATATTTGAAATACATGTCTATATTCATGTGTCAAAGATTTAGCACACTCGATATAATTTTCTTTGTACTTTTCACTAATAACAATAAGTCCTTCTTTTGGGTATAATCTACTATCATCAATAATTTTATCAAACTTAATTTCAAGTTCTTCTACTGCTAAGTGATTAGCTATTCTTTTTGCTAGTTCATCTAACTTCATTGCTTTTCATTCCCATAATAATGTAATAAAGAACTCCACTATTGATGGAGTCCTGTTTTACAAAGTTAAATTTCCACCAAATGGTAACTACATAAATATTATACCATTTGTCGCGTGAGTTTGCAAGTTAAAAACCGACTATTTTGTGTACTTAACCCCCCTAAGATACTCTAGACTTATCTAGTCAAGTTTTTGAAATAAGTACATTTGATAGCCGGTTTTTCTGTTCGTATAATTATTAATAGATGTTATACAAGAACTACATACTAATTTATTGGGTGATAAGTTCTTCTTTAGCTATCTATATTAGAGTTATAATATGTTCCATTTCATTTTCTCCAAGCTCTCTTAATGCAAAAGTAAAATCTAAAACATCCACACTACATTCAAATAATTCACTTAAATACTCTTTTATTAAACTAATTTGTTCTAACCTCTCAATATTAATTAATGAATCATCTAATATAACTAGAAAGTCTATATCACTATCTTCATTGTTTGTTCCTTTAGCAAATGAACCAAATAAATATAATTTGGAAATATTAAAGTTTAGTTTTAAATTCACCTTTGTTTGCTTTATCTTTTTTATTATTTCATCTCTAGTATATTTACAAGAAATACATTCTTTTAAGTTATATTCTATTTCTAAAAATATTTTTACTAACAACGATATATCATTATTTTGAATAGCTTGATTATATTTATGATGTGAAAATTCAAATGGAATAATTAATGATTTATTTTTTTTCAACATTATTAATTCAGAAACAATAAACGCATATTCAATTGCACTTATTTTAATATTATTAGTTATATATAAATGAATTATGGCAGTTAAATAATAAGTTGAATTATCAATATTCCCGTAATAAAGTTGAATTATTTTACTCGATATTTCTTTGTCAAGTAACATATTGGTCAAAAGAAAATATAAATGATTTAATATTTCTTCATTAAATACTTGATTAATATTATTAAACAAGTATTTTAAAGAATTAACAAATCTTTTAGTCATTGTTTCTTCATCAGTCAAACAGCTAATTTCATCATTTACAATTTGATCTATTCTTTCTTTAGGAATTTTATATTTACGTAAAACAAAAATATAAAATACTAATTTGTTAATTTTTTTTATCATGATAAGAATTAATCCATCAAATGTTTTGATTAATATATAAAGTTTAATTACTTTATATATTTTTGTATACATTCACAAAAATAAATTCCCAAAATATAAACTAATAAATATTTCAAAAGCATATTAATTCCAGAACTAGGAATAATTGAAATTACCATTAAAAGAAATACATATATTATGCATCCTATAATCAACAGCCCAAAGATTTTTAAATATTTTATTTTATCAAATCCATAAATTAATGGAATTGGAATTGCAAATAAAATAATAGATAAAAGATTTAAAAAAGGAATATATTTAGCAATATTTAATATCTTTTTCATTTAATCACCTACCATTCTATACTTAATCCAAGTCCCCATAAAAATGCACCTTTTGCAGAAATACCACCTGTGCCCAAATTTAAATCGGCCCCTATTGCTCCAACCTCAACAGAAAGTTCAATTCTAACACCAAAAATATCAAATGCTACACTAGGACTCCATATGCTAGCAAATGCACCTACTGACAAATTACCATCAGAAAATTCCGCAGATACCTCAGCATGACCAAAATCTAATAATGATAAATCAAAGTGCTCCCATTCCCAGCCCCCTGTTATCAAGTCAAAACTAATAGAACCAAGACCGACATTTCCTCCTTTCAAATCAAACGATGGTTTAGATGAATTAAAAACAATCCATTGTTCATGAAAAGGAGTTTTATCTTCAAATCTATCATATCATACAATGACCATGACCCATCTTTATTTCTCCAATTCCATATATCATCTACTGAATTGTTATTATTTTCGGCTAATTTTACTGGTTTTGTACCAGCGAAATCTATATAATTAATAGAATTATTATAGCAATAACAATATAAATTTATTCCAATATAATTTTCATAGTCAATATAATGAATTTTATCAGGACTTAGCCATGTGCATAAAGACGTGTCATAATATCTTGCATTGCAATAATATAAACCACTTTCCAAATCACAATAATAGCCTTTATATCTAAACGGATTATTATGCAAAACAAAACTATCTCTTTCATTAGCTATTGATACTTCTTTGACTTTACAATTTCCCCATGCATCATATAAATATTCACCTATAACTTTACCTTTATACATTAATTTGCTAACGTTACCAAGTGAATCTTTAACTAAGGTAAAATTATATCCATCATATCTTATACCACAAATACCCTCAGCATCATAAAAATATCTTATCTTTTTAATAACATTTCCTTCACCATCTGTCCAATCTTCCCCTAAAATAGTGCTCCCATTTAAATAATAATTAATATATGTATATTGTGGGAATCTTCCATTTAAGTCAACAACCTTTTTCTTTTTATATCTTATTCCTTGATAGTTATAATAATAGTTACATTTAACGTTTACAATTTCACTTTCTCCTTCACTCTTAGAATAAGAATCCATAAGATTTCTTGAATTATATGATAAAGTAGCATTTAAATTATTCAACATATTACCATAGCAATCATATTGAATTGTTTGTATTTTACCATTATTATTTATTTCTGTCAAGCGGCCAGCGTTATAATTAAATATTTTGGTTGTGTTTCCATCTTTATCAACCTTCCAAATCATTCCTGAAATTGGGTCATATGAATAAGATAATAGCCCAAATTCTGGATTAATTTCACTTGTAAGTCTATTAAATGCATCATATTCATATATATATTCTCTAGTGGGAATTATTTCTTTTTCTCTTAAATCAGCATTTTTTGGATTTTCTTTAAATATCGTTCCACCTTCAACTATATTAATAATATTTCCCTGATTATCATAATCACAATTTTCATAATAAAATTCTGCTGTGTCGTCACTGGTATGTATCCCTTTAGATACAATTTCATAGACTAACTTTTTAGGTATTTTAGTTCCTTCAAAATATGATATTTTCTTATCAACTTTTACAGCATTTTTTTGACCGCAAGAAACACCTCCTGCCATTTCACATTCTTGGCATTCATTATATACAGTCATAATCCCACTCTTTTTACTTAATCTTCCACAATCATCATATATGTTATAAAATGTGTAATCTTCACACATTTCATAACTATCATTATTGCCGGATTTAGAAAAATATTCTAATGAACTAGTATTATTTTCTGAATCTTTATTCACTTCGCATAAAAAGTATTCATTATCTGTGTTAATTTTATACTCTACTTTATTGTTAGAATAATTTTTCAAAAAAAGTTTATTTTCTATTTCAATAATTTCATTTTTAACATTTTCATAATCATTATATACGAAATGATATATATCTCCAGAAAGTTCATCAGTTATTTTAATTAAACGTTCCGTATAAGGAGATTTTTTTCCATTTGAATTTTCATATTCAAAAAAAACTTCTTTATCTTGATATTTCTTAGAAATTTTTTTATTATATATATCATAATTATTAAAATTTTCAATAAATTCATCTTTTTCTTGATGAATAATTGTCTTCTCCTCTTTAAAACCATTATCATTTGTAATATGGTTTTCCAAAATTAAAACATTGTTCTGGTAGTTTTTTACAAGTTCATTAAATATATTATATTGAAAACCATAAATTATGTCATCAGTACTCTTTAAATATTTTATTTTAGAATTATTTAAATAAAAAATATTGTTAACTCTTTTAGAAACTTTATTGGTTTTATCGATAAATTCAACAGATTTAACGTTCTCCCCATAACAGTCATATAAATAGGCAGTTATTTTATTACCTTCTATAATATTATCTATTTTATTATTAGTTGTATATCTATAATGCGTAGTTAATCCATTTTTAAAAATTGTCGTTGGATTTTCTCTTTGCTCTTCTATTTCAGTTGGATAATAATACTCAATTAAAATAGGTTCTTCTGTAGAATTTTCTTTCAATATTACTATTTTTGTTATATTTCCGTAACCATCATAAAAGTTTTCTGTTATAATTTTTCTTGTATCCTTTTTTGCTCTAAATGTTCCATCTGCATTTTTCCAACTATATGTTATATGTGAAGATTCATCAGATAATCTTTTGTAAGTACTATCTAGATTATTAGTTTTTCCCATCATTATTTTTGTCTCATAATAGTATTTTAGTTTTGCTATGTCATAATGGAAACGTATTTGTTTTTCCATTATTGACCACATTCCATCTTCAATAATGTCGATTAATTTAAAATAGTAATTAGGTATATCATTTTCATCAATATCAAAATTAAAATTATTACCATTATATTTTATTCCCGCATATGCAACAGATTCAATCTTTGTACCATTGTTGTAAACTAGATCATAATATGTTTCATTATTTTGCTTACTATAAAATAAGCTTTTATATGTTAAGAAAATATCATTTTCAGTCATGTAGAAATTTGGTGAAATAGTTCTAGTTTTTATTCCTCCATTACTATAATAATAAAAACTTGTACCCATTTTTAAAATTAATTCTTCATATTCTTCTCCAGTCCCACTAAAAATATATGTTTCAGGTGTTCCACCTTTCATAATTCTTAAATCTGCTATTTGTATTTGAGTATTATTCGCACATCCTTCAAACAGCAACTTCATAGATGATAGCAATAGTTGATTTAATCCTAAATTAATTGGGATCACAACTTGTTGCCATGCACCTGTATTTGTTTTTTCGAATCTTACACTTGATATTTCTTTTTCTTCGTTTATAGTATATTCTAATGTTGCTTTTAAAGTTGATTGACTATTGTTCTTAAAACACATCCAAAATGAAACATTAAACTGTTCAGAAAACGCTTCATCTCTAATATTATCTTCATTTAAATCTTTAAAAATTTCTTTGAAAATTTCTAATAATTCTACATTAGCAGTAAGTGAGAAATCATTACTTGAATTTAGTATATTAACTGCACGTCCATCTAATTTTAAATTTGATGTTCCATCTGTAGATAATATCCACCCATTTTCTTTTGACAACGTAAATAAATTGCCTTCTTTATATTCTAAACTACTAATAGTATTTCCATTTGTATTAAAATAATTATTTATGCTAATTCCTTTACCATTTGTTACTTGAGTATAACTTCCTCTATAACTTATAGTATCTTCTTCTTTTATATACTCTGTTGGCATTGATAATGTAAATCCTATACATCTCTTACCATTTCCAGCAACATAATCTTCTTCTCCTAGATATACATCTTCGCCCACATATAATTCTGAATCAGTTTCTTCACTCAATATAGTTTTTTTCATTGCGCCAAAGCATACTTTTTGTACAGCACCTTCGTTATTAAATGTTGTATAATTAAATTTTAATGCCGTTAAGTCTGTGCTACTAATTGCATATTCTATTCTATTTGCTGAATTATATATAAAATCCATTATATCCTTTGACTCACTTGAACAGTATTTTATTACTTTAACTAGTTTTGTTTCATTATATTTAAAATCAAATCCAATATTATTTACTGTAATATATGCTTTTTTTAATGTTCCATCTGAATTATAGATAAACTGAATTTTTCTTGATGATTTTCTTTGATCATAAATTGACATTAAATTCCCATTTGAATATACTATTTTTTTTGTTATACCAACATTAATACCTGAAATCACTTCAATCATTCGGCCATCATCATCAAATAAATATGTATTATTATATTGGTCAAACATTTGTGTTGTCGCACTACTTCCAACTAATAACTTTAATCCCGTTCCATCAGCATCATAATATGTATTTCTTAAATCTCCATAAGTACTACTACTCTTATATTTTTCAAATTTATGAATATTCCAGTTTGCATCTATATATACATAATTTCCTACTTCAAAACCTTCAATATCATAACTTGATAAATAAGGAAAAACATATTGATGCATATTTAATTTCCATCCATTACCAAATCCAATTTTCTTTCCACCAAAATCTATACTTTTATATTGAGAATTATATATCAATGAAGATTCAATTTTAAAATTATTTGCTCCCAATGATATTAATGGAAATTCAAAACCAAGTTTACCATTATAAAGATTTAATTTTGCTTTTCCCAAACCACATCCATATTCTTGATTTGAATGATTAATTTTACTAATATTCATTAAAATCTCTCCTTTCTTTAATTAGTTTATTTTAATTTTTCTAATGCTTTTTCTACTACTTCACTATCTTTTACTAATTTAATAGTTGATGTACTATTACAAGATACTCGTCTATTACCACGACCAGAAATTAAAATCACATCTCCTACATTTGATTCTGCAATTGCATGTTTAATTGCTTCTTCTCGATCTTCAACAATAAGTGATGGAACTTTACTTCCTAAGTAATTTTGAAGTTCCTTACAAATGCTTACTACTGATTCAGTAGCATTGTCACTTTCAGTTAAATATACAAAATCTGCATAGTCCTTTACTAAGTTCATAGCATATTTTCTTACTTTTAATCTTGATTCTCTAAACTCTTGAGTTTTTAATCTTTCATCCCAGTTTTTATATCCATATCCCATTGAACCTACAACAACTTTAATTTTATTTACTAAACCATTATCCTTAAATTCTTTAAGAGTTTCTAACATTTTAGCCATATGTGGTTCAATAATAACATATCTTCCTAAAAAATTATATACTTCACTTCGTCCTGGAATTTTAACATCGGCTACACATTTTTTAAATTTCTCAAAATCAAAAATATTTAATGCTTTTAAAATTGTCATAATGCAAACAAAATTTAATGCATTATGTCTACCAATAACTTTTGTATAAAAATCATATTTTTCATTATTACTTACAACTTTCATTTTTAATCCTTCTAGATTACAATCAAGTTCTGTTAATAGACAAGTAATATCTTGTGGATTAACTCCTTTTACATTAGCAATATAATTACTTGTAAATGTAAATTTTTCACAATTATTTAAACTTAGTAATTCTTCAAATAATTGCTTGTTATAATCTTGTAAACCAATTACACATTTACAATCATCATTAATGTTTTCAAAAAATGATTTCTTTAATGAAACATATTTTTCTTCAGAATATCTTTCCAAATTATGTTTAGGATTTAAATTTGTAAGTACTCTTACATCAAAATCAACATCATCTAAAAAACCCTTTTCAATTGTACTTTCATTAATTTCTAACACTAAATAATCTGCTCCATAAGCTTCTACTTCATTAATAATACTTAACAATGCTTCTTCATTTCTTACAGCAATTTCATATGCTTCATTTTTCTTTAAAAAACTTGCTGGTGAATCTACCATTGCACTTGAATATAATACTGATTTATATCCTAAAGCTTTTAGATT
>ULOF01039730.1_pt1 | contig 19848 bp, 21 predicted proteins | sample 1952371 | NCBI WGS metagenome assembly ULOF01 (sample SAMEA4835597, study PRJEB28245) | human gut metagenome | biome: gut microbiome; material: fecal sample | place: Denmark | collected 2008 | reverse complement strand
CTGCCGAAGTACCGGTTCCTGCCGCAAAGCAGGTTGTACTCATCTGACTCATCATCATTCCCATACCGCATAAAGCCGGTACTAACTTCTTTTTCATTCCTCCAAAAAATCCCTTCATGTTGCTACCTCCATTTGTTTTGTTGTTTGTTGTTACTGCTACCTTTTCTGTCTTCATAATCAAAAATCTCCTTTTCAAGTTTGTGGCAGAAAAAAAGCCGCATATCCTTCTGATACACGGCTTATTCCTGCGTTATTAGTGTCTCTATGAAAACGGGATGATCCCGGTAAGTAAAGTAAGGTCGGTCTTTCTCCGACATGCTGTTTTAATAACCACCTCCCTCTTTTTAATGCTCCGATAGATACTGCTCCCGTATCTTAGCCATCTCGCCCGGCGATGTCTTCGGATAAAAGAAGGATAGTATCACGGACTTAGGAATTTTGGCATCCATCGCCTTACGAAGCTCTGCTTTCTGCTCCTCGGAATAATTCCAGTGCATCATACGGTTCGTAATGCTGTCCTCCCAGTCCGTATCTTTCCTTTCATACGGTATCTCATCCACATGCACCTGCTCCGGCTCCTCGGAATACTCCAGCTCATTGTCCTGCGTACTGTTGAGCTTTGCCTTCTCGCTTTCTTCCTCAAGCTCCGAGAACCGCCTGCTCAGTTCCAAATCTCCCAGCATCATAAATTCATCATAGGTCAAGGAATCTATATAGATATTCTCGCCCTTCTTCTGAAGCTTTTCATAATGCTCCACTGCCCGCTTTGACAAAATTTCAAAAGGTGGACCAATGAGATTGTTCTTCATATCTATCTGATGCACATAGGGTTCTCCCTTTCCATCCGCAGTCTGGTTAAACATCGGATGTGCAAACGGTATATACTTGTTATCCAGTATCGGATCGAACCCACGGATAAAAATTATGCATTTCTTGTTATCCAGTTTTCTCACTTCATCCGGTGTAAAGATCTCACGACCAAGGACATCGTAGTTTCTTGATGAGCTTCCCTGTCTGCCCTTTGTCTCTCCGCTTGACTTCTTGTCAATCGTGCCTTTGCCCAAAAGCTCCGACACATACTTATGGGTACTCTGCTCATTGCCTCCAAGATAGATGAAGGTGTCGCAGTTGCCCGGTATCGTCTCCCAGGTATCCTTAAACAGTGCCTTCAGCTGTGCAAAGTTCTGAATAATGATAATCGAACTGATTTCCCTGCTTCGCATGGTGGATAGCAGCGAACAGTAGTCATCCGGTAATGCCACATTGGCGAACTCATCAAGCATAAATGTGACATGAATCGGGAGTCTTCCTCCACAGTTAAAGTCCGCCTGATAATACAGCTCCTGAAATATCTGCGTGTATAACATACCAATGATAAAGTTGTAGGACTTATCACTATCCGGTATGACACAGAACAGCGCTGTCTTTGTTTCTCCATCCCCGTTAACACCAATACCGATATCTGCAAGATTTAGCTCATCCTTGGATAATAGCCTTAGTACCTGCTTATTTTCCAAAAATGCAAGTCTTGAGTTGGCACTGATAATAATGGAACGGACTGTATCGCCTGCACCACGCATACACTTGTTGTACTGCTTTACCGCCGGGTGATTTGCTCCAAGCGGCGAGTTTTCTTCCAGAAACTTCATACGCACATCCAGCCTTGAAGGCTTTCCCTGCTCTGTCACTTCTGCCTCTCCAAGCAGCTTTAACACTGTTTCAAAGTTTCTCCTGCTCGGCTTTTCTTCCAGCCACACATAATAGAAGATTGCCTGTAAAAACAAGCCTTCTGCTTTCTCCCAGAACGGGTCGGAAGGTGTTGCACCTTTCGGTGTCGTATTACTGATAAGGTTGGTAATAAGCTTTACCACATCCGTCTCTTCACGGATATAGGAAAACGGATTGTAACAGTCTGACTTATCCATCTCCAAAAGATTGATAACCTTTACATTGTAGCCATTGTTCTTTAACATCTGACCACAGCTTCTTAGGATTTCTCCCTTCGGGTCGGTACAGATAAAAGAACAGTTATGGGGCATCTGCATCAGATTCGGCTTTACCTCATAAAATGTCTTTCCTGCACCGGAACCGCCACAGATAAGAATGTTACCGTTTAGCTTAAGCCTCCTGAAATCCAGTGACATCTTCACATTCTGGCTTAAGATACGGTTAAAGTTTTCATCCTTATCCATCAGAATCTTGTTTACCTTCGCCGGTGATTCCAACTTGGCTGTACCAAATTCCCTGCCGGGCATATAATTCCTCTGACTGGTGTAATACATAACAATAGCCATAGCGTAGACTACTACAACTATGGCTATCATTTTCACTGTATTCTCATTGAAATAATTTGCAAACGGAGCTTCACATACAGCACTGAACCTGTCTAGAAATTCCATTAGTTCAATACCTTCCTCCCAAGCTCCCCCAATCAGATATCCCAAGTACCCGGCAAGGACTGCACCAAGTAACAAAAAGACCATGGAAGGTTTCTTCTTACTTGTCTGCATAGGCACTACCTCTTCTTAACGGTTGTGGTAGTTTTCTGCTGCACGGTCTTTGTCCTGGTTGTTTCCTTTGCCTGCGTCTTTTCATACTTCTCACGCACGGAAGCCTCCACCTTGTCATAATGACTGTACAGTTCCTCACCACGCTTGGTTTCCACAACCCTGTTTTCCTCGTCATAAATCTTATAATTCTTGCCGTTGTCAATGAAGGTTAACATGGTCTTGCCATGATGGATGTCCATGATATTCTCCTTGTTAATCCAGACATACCTTGCATTCTCGCCCCACGTTCCCGGGATTCTGGTTTTAACTGCATGATCATTCTCCTGCACAATCAATGTCTTGCTGATTGTGACATCTGAAAGGTTTGCATTCTTGGATGCCGATACTGCCATCATTCTCTCTGCGAGATTCTGATAACCCTTAATCCGGTTCATAAATGCATCCTTGTCCATGATAACCTTATGCTCCCCGGCTTCATCCTTTGCCCCCAGAACACCAATCGTTTCCAACTGCTTTAACACGGTTTCTGCCTGCGACTGGTTAATGCTGAAATTCTCCTGTACTGCGTCCACACTGATACTCTGCTTCTCCATGGCAAACAGCCCGACCTTTTCAATCAGACCGTCCATGGCTGCACTGGCTCTCGCCCCTTCCGCAGTGTGGACTTTCTCGTTTCCCATTTTCTGACTCTTAAGGAAATCCATCAGCCTGCCAAGCTGTTTTTCATCCCCGTTTTTTAAGTAGTCATCAAATGTTGCAATACGACCAAAACTGAGCTTCTGTATCATCATGTTCACTCGTGGTACTGCTTCCGTATGAAAGATAACTTCACTGAGACCATCCTTCTTATTCACATCCGGCAATACGGAATATAAAATTCCGTACTTCTTTGCCATCTTCTCAACCTTCTTCATATCTTTGGTTTCAAATTGCAGCACCTGAAGGTCTCCGCCCTTCATCAGAAGTTTTCGCATGGATGTCTTACCAAGCGATTTCTCATAGTCAAGCATTCCCTTCAAAAAGTCGATTGCCTTCTGCATGGCACCTAATCCGCCGCTGCCCACCTTCATTGCGATTTCAATCCCGTCATAGGCTACACGGATAATCTGTACCGCTTCCTGAATCTCTTCTGCCATATAAGTCCCTCCTTACAACACCGGTTCCCTGAGAGTGCATTTCGGAGCATACTGTTCGGACTGTTCTTCCTCTTTGGTCTCTTCGTCCTCTTCCTCCTGTCTGCTTCTGCTCTCATTCACCTTTTCCTTGATTTCATCTGCATCTGCCCTTCTGACCTGTTCCTCCGTTACGTCCACTCCATAGGCGGTAAGCACTTCCGCAAGACAGTTGATTGCCTTTTCCTCTTCAATCCGGTACATCTCAATGGATACCAGCAGATTCTCAATCTGACTTACCCATACAGGCTTCATGTCAATCATGCTCATATACTGTTCCATTACCTTTTCGGATTCCTGCCCATTCTCACAGGCAGCCAGTTCATCAATCAGCTGATTGGTTAAGGTCTTGTCTCCGCTTCGGAATGCAAACTGAACAACAAATTCCTTTTCCTTGTCAGAAAAGCCATGCTTTGTTTTACACAGACTTGTTACTGTCTCATTAATAATCGTTAAACCCATCGCTTCCTCCTAATAGTCCATACTGTTCTCAAGAACCGCAATATCAATGATTTCTTTCATCTTCTCTGCCGAAACATTGTTATTGATAAGTTCTACAAGCTGTGATTCCGTCAGTCCCTTCTCAATGGCACTTCTTATCTGCACAAGCTGTGCCGGAACCAGATCTCCACTGGCTAACAGTTTCACAATATCCTGTCGGGACTTTTTCATAAATCCAAGCTTACCAAGCAGCCCGGTAAACGCACCCGTATTTGCCTTTCTGACAGTTCTTTCAACCTGCACATGCTGAATCACCCTGCCATTTGTATCCACCACAGGCAACTGGTAAAACACAGGAATCTGATAAGGTCTTTCTGCAACCGGCTTTTCATCAAATACAGTCTGATTGCCTGAAGGCTCCTTACTTTCCTCCGGTTTCTCCGGGGCTTCCTGCTTTACTGTCGCACCTGCTGCTTTCTCAAGCAGCTTATCTTCCAAGGTATCAATTCGGTTCTGCATCTTCTCCATCTCCTTCTCTTTTTCTTCTATCTGCTCACGAAGTCTTGCTATCGTAGCATTCGCTCTGTTTAACTGGTCCTGCTGACCGCTTAACTCTGCTTCCGTATCCTCCAGCTTCTTTACAAGCCCTTTATGAACCTCCTCATCCTTCTTGGAATTCTCAAATACCTTGAGCTTCTTATTCAGTTCATCGTAACGCTCCTCCTGAAACTGGATTTTCGCAACCGCCTCTTCAATCTGCTTTACAAGACCTTTGACATAATCCGGTGCTATTTCAGAAGAAGTCTTTACCTGCTTAACCTTTTCGAGTATTTCTTCAAATGCCTTGCGCATCATGGCAGGTTTATCTCCATTGGCAATGACTGCTTCAATGTGTTCAACCGAAACACCCTTTTCCCAAAATTCGATAGCCACCTGTATCTGATGACCGGAAATATCGTATTTTGTCAAAAGCTCCACAAAATCTTTATCTGCTCCCTTTCTAAGACACTGTGACATAAGTTTCATCTGAGGAAACTTAATATTCCTTTTCAGATAAAGTTGTGTCTGTTCCTTAGTCAGTCCGTATTCAATATCAGCTTCCACAAGGTCAATGACCTCCTGACTGTACTTCGCTGCACTACGCAGGTCGCTGATATAGGTTTTATTCTTAATAGAATCTTCTATACTTCGTTCCATAAATACCTCCAAAAAAATACAGCCTATCTGTTAGGCTGCTTAATATTCGTTCTCTCTTCGGTTTTTTCAGGGATTCTTTCCTTATCTTTGGAAAGGCTTGTATCATCGTTTACCATATCTCTCCAGATAGTTTTCGCCAGATTAAGCTCTTTTGCAGATGCCCGTTCCCTTGCAGTCACATAAGCAATCTGTTCCTTATAGTACGCCCTAAGCTTCTTAATCTCCTCATAGGAATATCCTTCATCCAAAAGCTGCTTTGAAAGCTCTGTCCACTGCCTGTGTTCCTCCGAAAAGAAATTATCCCCATTCTGAAAACTCTTTTCCGCACCTTCTAACGAATCCATCTGTTCTGCAATATCAAACAGTCCTTTGCACCTCTGCTTTGCCCGGTACACCCGGCTTTTGTCCGCAGAGGCTTCTTTTCTTTTATCCGTCAGATTCATCATTGCCGATGCAAGCTCCTCTACACTGTGTACATCATGCCGGACGAGAAAGAGATACTGCTGCTGAAGCTTTTCCATCTTCTTTATATCATCCTTATACTTCCATACCTGTGAGTAAGGACGCTTTTTCAGTTTCCCAATTCGGTACAGTTTTGCATAGTAGCGTTTCTGCAATCCGGTAAGTCTTGCTCTCTTATACCTTCTGACATAACACTTTACAATCTCCGGCTTAAACTCCTTATTCGACTGATAAAATGATAAATCTTCCTCCTCTATCCTCTGTCGTATTCTCTCCTCGGTATAATCATCTCCCAAGGCTCTGCATCTTCTGTACCTGCCCATTCCCGGCGGCTTCACAGCAAGATGTTTTCCCTGCTTGATTTCATATCCCTTATCCCGAAGCAGTTCCATAAACTCCTCAAAGGAGCCAGCCTGTAATATACAGGCATCCAGATCCCTCGCAATCATTTTACCCCAGACAAATCTGCCATCCCGGTAATCATTGTGTTCCCTGTATCGGTCACGCTCTTCATCCTTTGAACCTATATCAATCGTGGATAGTCCGTACTCCTCGCACAATCGGTTAGTTATCGGCTGAATATCCCGCTCCCAGTCACCCTTCTCATACCGGTACTTTCTGCCATCCACAAAGCTGACACTATTGAATATAATGTGGGCATGAATATGATCCGTATTATCGTGAACACAATAAACTGCTTCATACTGCCTGCCCAGATATTCCTTCACAAACCTCTGCGTTATCTCATAGGCGGTATCAGGACTGACCTCACCTTCCTTAAAGGAAATGATAAGATGATAGCCCTGACGCTTATCCACCTTGCCAAACGCTTTCTTGGTATCCATCATCTGTCTGAAGGCTGTATCCGGCTGACAGTTCATCCCTCCAATCAGCCTCCCGTTCTGCGTCTTCTCCGGATTCATTACATAATCCAAAGACTGTTTTAAGTGCTTGCCGTGAAAATGGTTGCCGCAGTCCTTCATATAAAGAATCTTACTGATTGCCAACGGTATCCACCACCTTTGCTACAGCAACATTCAGCTTACGCATATAGGCAATAAGTCTCTCCTTATCATCCTGGGAATAAAGCTCTGCATTGTGGTTGTGGGTAATCTGGTTGATATTGACACCTATCCGATTTACCTCATTGATTAAATCGCGAAGAAGCTGCCGGACCTCCGGATAGTCATTCGGTTTCTGAGAAATCATAAGCCGAAGATACTGTGACTCTGTCATACCCTCCTGCTTCGCTTTCTCTTCCAAGAGTTTTGCTTCCCTCGGAGTGATTCTAAGAAGCTTACTGATGCTGTGCTGTCTCTTCTCCATCCAATCACCTTGCCTTTCCACTAATGGCAGGCTGACGGATATCCGATACCAGCTGTTTCACAGAACTGTCTAAGCCCTTTTGATTCAGATTCTGAATAAACTGATTAGCCAGCTCTTCTGCCAGCTTCTCAATTCCGGCTCGGTACTTTGTCTGGTCGAATAGCTTATCCAGTATTGCTTCCTCCTGCTTCAGACTTTCATACTTGCTCTGCTTATTGGAAAAATCCACCATATCCTTCGGATTCTGCCTCTCTGCATCCATATCAAGAATCAGCTCATAATTCCATTCACAAACTGTATCAATCAAATCATCAACGGAAAAATCATCATCCCAGACTATCTCTCCGGGCACATCATCCAAATCTCCTCGATACAGCCTTCCCTCTGCAAAACCCACCACAAAGTCATGCCCTTCCATATAGCCAAGAAGCATCTCTGCCTCTTTATCTGTCATAACTATGGAAACCGCATTTTCCTTGATGAATGCCAGTAACTCTTCCGGCTGCCGAATCTCTGTTATGCTTACATCTCCTGTTCCCATTGCTGTAACCACACCTCCTTATCTGTGTTTTGAGAAACTATTCAGGAGCCTTTAGAGTCCAGAGCAAAGCCCTGTCCTCTGCCAGATACGCATTTTGGATATCCATCCAAAATACATCTGGTTAGGGGTGCAAAGCCCCCTAAAACCCCTGATAATATATAGGTGCTCCACTTTTTGGAGCCATTTTTGAAAAGGTACTCCACTTTTTGGAGCCACTTTCTGAAAGTAGCTCCACTTTTTGACTCCCTTTTCAATACTAATATGGATACTTTATAAAACCTGAAAAGCAGGTGCTCCACTTTTTGGAGCCATTTCTTAAAAAGTACTCCACTTTTTGGAGCCATTTTCTGAAAGTAGCTCCACTTTTTGACTCCCTATTAAATCTGTCTTCGCAGCTACAAGCCATTCATTGTAATCCTTATATCCGGCAGGAGGAGGGCAATCTTCCACATCATATCCCAAACCATAATACTTCTCCGTCAGCTGCAAGGCTGCCTTTCTCCCCGGCTCATCACCATCCAGACAAAACTTAATGGAAGTAATCTGAGGATGTTCCTTTAGGAAAGTAGTAAGAGGTGCATCTGCAAGCATTCCAAGAGCCAGCTTGTTGGTCTCATAATCTGAGAAAATATCCACATAACTCATCAGGTCTATCGCCCCTTCAAAGACAACCAGTTCCGAACTATCATCGTTAGGAACATTAAAGCCATACTCCTTATCATTGCCTGCCACATCACACTTAAAAGGCTTTCCTTCCCTGTCGAACACACCTCTCATACTTGCAAACTTCGTAACACCGTCTTTGTTATTACCCTTAAAAACAATGTTGTGGTAATGCCTGCTCTCATAAATAAGCCCCTGCGAAATAAAGTAGTCGATAACACTTTTACTAATGCCCCGCTCCTGATTCAGATACGAATAAAGAAAACAGTTATCCGGTGCCGGTATGGGCAGCTCAAACTTTTTGGGTTCCGGCTTTCTGCTCGGTTCCACCTGATACTTTAGAGGAGGTTTTCTTTCCTTCTCTTCAATTCTCCGGTATCCCGCAAAATCCAGAAGCCACCATACAGCCTCTTTTACTTCCATTCCGCAAAACACCCTTAGAAAATCTATCTGGGACCCACCATTCTCACCCTTATCGTACTGCCTTGACCACCGAAACCAGTGGCTCTTATCATATATCCGGATAGAATCCATTTCCTTGAGTGTATGGTAATGTCCCACTTTCTTTACCGTATAACCAAGATAAGAAGCAACAGCGGTCAAATCCACGCTTTTTGCAATGGCTAATTCTGCTTCCGTAAATCTATCCTCCATTGCTACCTTCCTTTCTCCCGTTCTGCCACAAGACTATTGGTAAAACTGAAATTCCTGTAATCACTTGTATAGGAAATCTTTGGATTATCCATAAGTCCTTTTTCCTTAAAGCTGAAAAATTCCTTATTATCGCCTCCTACTATCAGATGATCCACCAGCCGGATACCCACCATCTCGCATACGGAATTCATACGGTCGGTTATCATCGTATCTTCTTTACTCGGAAACAGATTGCCACTTGGATGCGAATGAATGAGCATAATACTCGCTGCATTTGACAAAATGCTTGCCTTGAGTATTTCCCTCGGATGCACCAATGCTTCATTTAGTGCACCAATACTTGCGAAGGTAACATTAATCGGTTTCAGGTCTGATTGCAGATTGACTACACAGACAACCTCCCTGTCCATTTCACAGAGAAGCTCTCCGATAGTGGCTGCTGCTTCGTAGGGATTCTGTAAAGGAAGCTCCGAATATAACGGAGCCTCCTTCACAAGCTTTACTCTGACCACATCAAGCTTAAAGGCTTCTTCTGCTTCCATCTGAGATTTCTTTTCGATTCCCATTCGCATCATCCTCCTTTAGCTCAATCTGTAAAATAAAGTCCCCTTCCCAGGCATTCATTAGAGCAATCAGTTCCTGCACGGTCATCTCCTGCTCCATAGTCTGCCTCCTATCTGGCCTTTCCGTTGTCATAGATAAGCTGCGCCTCTGCAACCATGCCATCCAGTCTCTTATTCGGAGTATCCGTTGCAAGGGTAAGTCTTCTTGCATCCTTATCATAGTGATATACCTGATTGGATAATCTGTCTTCCAAGGCAACCTGTCCCATGTTGATTTCGCTTACCATTTCCGCAAGCTCATAAGGGTCTCCAACGTTTGTAGATACTGCGATGCACTCATGCACGGATGAAGGCAGAATATAGAGGTCTGTTTCAAGCTTCATAGCCAGCTTATGGAGATTATCTTCATAAAGCATGGAACCTGATCCATTAATGCCCCTGTCGTTACTGATTACCCACATCATCTTATCTTCCGGCATCTCACCAATCATCATGTCTGCAACCTCAGCAGGCATACCGTCACTGATAAACATTTCACGAATAACATCGTTCATGGATTTGACGGTCGGCGGGAAAATACGCCTTGTGTTTTCCACAGCACACTTAAACAACTGCTCTTCATTCATTCCAAGCTGCTCCGCAAGATTATTGCGAATCGCCGAACTCTGGATTCCGTTCTCATCCACCTTTACCACCCAACGGTAGATAATGGACAAATCCTGAAACTCTCTGTGTGGCATATCCCTAAGCATATCTTCATTCTGCAATGTGTTAATAACCTGAAAGACAATGTTATCCTTTGCGCTATTAAGATTCACATCCCCTACCTCGGGCATTTCCTTGAATGCCATATCCATTCTTCGGGCAGCACTCTGTAACACCTCCTGAAGATTCTCTGTCTCAAGATAGTGTTCATACATGTGATTGATATACAGTGTGGGAGAGACGCTTCTCCCTGCTCCGCTTCCCACTAATGTGATACCATCCAGAACCTTGTTTACTTTATTGACAGGTTCAACACGAAGTCTCATTCCCTGATACTGTTCCGGCATATAATCCATAAACTTCTCAGCCACGACTTCCTTAAAAATCTCGTAATTCATCATATGAAATGTCCTCCTTAATCTAAATTGTCATATAGAAGCCCTTCTTCGTCCGGGTCTCCATACTCTTTTACATCTGTTTCATATCCGGGATCATCCTCAAAGTGGATAACCGCCTGCTTGCGTTGTAACATCCTTCTATAAGGACAATTTCTGCACTCAACACCAGCAAGGTCTTCCACAGTCACATCAAGTGCATTTGCGATTCTATTCAGAATCTCATACTTGGGAATCCTTGAGCCGTTCTCATACTGTGCAATTCTCACATCACCTCTGTTTGGAAACCCTGCAAGCTCTCCCAGTTCTCTCAAAGTTAAATGTCTTTCCTTTCGGAACATTCTGATCTTTTGCCCGATTGTCATTGACGCACCTTCTTTCTGTATGGACACTCTCTACATGGAACGGGGCATAAAACTTCCAATGGCACACAAAGCACCTCAGCTATCTTTTTCAGTTTTTCAAGATCCGGAAATCCTTCTTCACGCTCAAATCCTGCAATAATGGCTTCGCTATTATTGCCAAATCCGCATAGTCTTCCTAATTCCGCCCTTGAATAACCTCGCCGGTCCCGGTATTCCTTTATCTTTTCTCCAATCAAAGCTGTTCCTCCAAAACAAAGAGGTGTAAGCTGTTACGGCCTACACCTCATATAGATGATACTTATTCAGTTACTTCATCCTCTTCCTTCTTTTTCCAGAAGAAAGCACCTGCTCCTGCTAACATTGCAGCCAGACCAAGTCCGACAAAAAGCCAAGGATTGAAGTTATCCCCAGTCTGTGGAAGCTTTGGTTCCGTAGGCTTGTTGGTAATATTCAGTGTATAAGTCACAACCTCAGGAGCTGCATCGTCATACTGTAATACCACCTCGTGAACGGTCTCATCAAGGATATACCCTTCTGAAGCCTTAGTCTCGACCACATAATACTTGATATCCTCCACAAACTCGCCATCCTTGAATACACCAATCGGAAGTTCTCCGGATTCTGCATGACCGTTCTTGTCAGTCACAAGTTTTTCAATTACATTGCCATCCTTATCACGGATTTCAAACTCTACTCCGGCAATGCCTTTCTTGGTATATTCGTCAGTCTTTTCAATGATAATCTTTCCGTTCACAAGCTCATCCTTCATGGATACCTTCTGAATTTCCTTTGTTTCAGTCACCTCAAACGCTACTTCGTTTGCAATCTTATAACCATAAGGAGCAATTTCTTCCCTTAAGATATACTTGCCAACAGGAATTCTGTCGATGACATGCACTGTTCCGTCGGACTCCCAGCTGTAAACCACATTTCCGTTAGCATCAATAATGGAAAGCTTTGCTCCCTTAAGTTCGTGCTCCCCGGTAATATCGGTCTTGGAAATCTCAAGCTTGGTAGGATAGTTTTCAAATTCTGCCTCAAACTCAATCACTTCCACATCATCACCCTGATAAGAAGCATCCACATCAAAGCATTCATCAGACTTCACATATCCGGCAGGAGCTTCCATTTCCTTCACATAGTACTGTCCGAGAGGAAGGTCTGAAATAAAGGTAACTGTTCCGTCAACTCCTGTTACTGCTTTCTCAATGAAAGTGTCAGCTGCTACAATCAGTCTGCCATCAGCATCGAAAATGTCTTCCTTTGCATATAAGCCGAATACTGCTCCCTCAAGTGACTTCTTCGTCTCAGCATCCTTCTTGATAACAGTAATCTGTACCTTCTGTCTCTCATTGGTTACATCCATACCTGCATATACCACTTTGGTATTCTGGTCAATATAGGAAAGATCTGCTTCGATTGGTGTACTGTCAAGCACAAATCCCTCGATAGTTGCAGTCTCAACAAGGTAGTACTTGCCAAGCGGTAAATCGCTTATCATGGCAATTCCTTTGTCATTTGTAACAATGGTTGCTACAAGCTCATCAGCCTCATAATATACAGTGTCAAGACCATCCGGACTTACAATGTCCTCTCTTGCATAAACCTCAAAGGTAACGCCTGCAAGAGATTTCTTGAAGTAATCGAATACAAAGTCATACCACTTACCTTTTACAAGGTTAATGTCTGTCAGGAACTCTCCATCCTTGTTGATGATGATTGACCCGGTAGGAACCTCATCCTTCATAACAACGCTCTGGATTTCCTCCGTATCCTCTACAGTGAAGGTTACATCCGATGCCTTAAGGTATCCGTAAGGAGCAAATTCCTCACGAAGCACATAAGATTCACCTACTACAAGCTTCTTAATCACATGCGCTTCTCCTGCCTTGGATGTCCAGGTATCAACCACATTTCCATCCTGATCAAGAACAGTCAGTGTTGCACCGGAAAGCTCTGCACCGCTTGTAATATCTTCCTTTGTAAACTCAAAAGTTGTAGGCATATTGTGGAAGCTGGTAACAATTGTTGCATACTCCACTTCCTGTCCCTGATACTCTGCATCAAATTCGATCACATCATCGCATGATACATAGCCGACAGGTGCCTTGATTTCCTTCGCATAGTAATGACCCAGAGGATAATCCTTTACGAACTGGATATCGCCATTTGAATCCGATACTGCTACCTCAAGTAAAGTATCTTTCTCTACGATTACCTTTCCATCCACATTTACAATATCCTCAGCTGCATATAAGCCAAACTCTGCTCCGGATACCGGCAAACCGGTCTCTCCATCCAGTTTTGCTACGGATAAATCAACCTTCTGTCTCTCATTTGCAAATGTCAGGCTTTCCCTGATAACAGGTGTCTTATCATCCACATATACGAAAGTTACAAACTGCTCTTCTTTGTTAAGTACATAACCGTAAGGAGCTTCCACTTCTACCACTCTGTACTTTCCAAGAGGAAGGTCTAAAACTTTTGCTTTTCCATCCTCCCCGGTTACAACGGTTGCAACCAGATCACCTTCTGCATAATACTTGTTTCGGTTTCCGTTCTCATCTGTCTGCATATCTGCTGTGTAAATATCCTCAGCTGCATAGATTTCAAACTTTGCACCGGCAAGGGAGCCTTCTTTATAGACAAATTCCTTATCTTCGGAATCTGCAAATAAACCTCCCTTATATGCATCCAGTACCTCGCCCTTCTTCTCAATTACAAGCTCACCAACAGCAGGAGCATCTTCATACTCTACAGTAATGATTGCTTCGTAAGTGTCAGGGTCAACTTCGTAGAAGGTATCGGTATCCACCTTTACTTCCACATAATTCTGATTTAGCACATAACCAAATGGTGCTGCCACCTCTTCAATACGGTAATTACCAAGAGGTAATACATCCGGCAAAATCAAATCGCCATCCTCATCAGTAAAGAAGCTTGTGTGCTCCACTTTTGAAGGATAAGTTGTAATCATGGTTACATACTTGTTTGTATCCATATTGAAAATCCTAAACTCTGTGTTAGGAATAAGTACCGTCATTTTGGTATCTGCATCCTTCTTAATCACACGAAGCTTTGCTGTAAACTCTCTGTCCACAAACACTCTCCAGACCTGCGGCTCTGTCGGATGATTCTCCGTAACATGAACCTCAAATGGCTTGATTGTCTCCATATTATGAGGAGTAACTGTCTCAATCACCACATAAGTTCCATAAGGGATAGGAATGGTTACCAGATGTCCCTTTTCATCTGTGAAAAGCTGTGTCTCTCCATTTGCACCAATTACAACAGGAGTTGCACTGTCAAAATCATAACCGCCATCTTCTTTTACGGATAAAGATGACTTAAGGTAAGCTGTAAAGCCTGCCTTTTCAAGCAATGGAGCTTCTGTATCTTCTCCATTATCAGATACCTTAATCAACTGGAATGGCTGCTTCATAACCTGCTCTTTGGAAGTTGTGCTTCTTGATACCTCCGCAACAAGATCACCTTCATAATCGCAGACTACATCATGCTCTTCCTCATCTAAAAGATATCCTTCCGGCGGAGTGATTTCCTTTACATAGTAATTTCCAAGATAAAGGTTATTCACTTCCGCATCACCATTGGCATCCGTTGTCATGGTAGCTACCAAATCGTTCGCTTTAAATACGACTCCGGTTGCTCCGTCCGGATGCATGATATCTTCACAGGCATACAAACCGTAAACTGCACCTTCCAAGGTAGCATCTCCCTGTGGTACGGGAAGACCTGTTTCCTTATCCACCTTGAAGATATGAATCTTTGCAGTGGTTCTGTCATTTACAAACTCATGACTGAAAGTAGCCTTTGCTGTAGTCTCTGACAGGTAATTGAAGTTGAAGCTGTAGACATCGCTGCTGTTTCTCACATATCCATAAGGAGCCTGTGACTCAGAAATATAGTAGCTGTTTGCAATCGGCAAATCCAAAGAGTATGCTGCCTTACCATCCTCACCTGTGGTGACTGTCTGCAATGCAGTACCCTTGGTAACGATAACCTGACCTGTATAGTTCTTGATATCATTACCTGCGTATAAAGTGTATTTACCGCCATCTAACGGATTTGCAGTATCAGAATCCTTCTTTACTACAAAAACCTCTGCCTTCTGTCTTGTATTCTGAATGGTTGCCGATTCATACTGTACTTCCACATTCTGGTCCTTGTACTCAATATTCACTGGCACGGGAGTAGTGTTGATGGTATATCCATCAATGCTCTTTGTTTCTGTTACCACATAAGAACCAAGATGAAGGTCTGTAAGAACAACCAAACCGTCAGATCCTGTTACAAGGTTTTCTGCAATCAAATCTCCCTTACTATAAACCTTTGTACCATCTGCCTTATAAATATCAGCTCCGGCAGTTACCTTAAATGTTGCTCCCGGTAACTTTCTTAATTCATAAGTGAAGTTACTTCCATTCCATCCGGTAAGCACCTCGCCTTCCTTGTAAATAGTCAGTGCTCCAAGCTGCTCCTTATCAGTTGCAGTAAAGGAAGTTGTCTGACCAGCCTTAACAGTGAGGGTGTGTACCTTTCCACTAATCACATAACCCTTCGGAGCCTGAATCTCTTTCACATAATAAGTTCCTGCGACAAGTGCCTTGGAAGTAGCTGTACCATCACTTCCGGTTGTAATTGTGTCCACCTTATTGGTGCAGGCACTGTCAGTATAGATACCATACTTTGCACCGGAAAGCTTCACACCGCTTTCCTCGTCCTGCTTGGTAATCTTTCCATAACCGATATTCTCAGTCTTTACCTTGAAATACGCTGACACCGGGTCTGCTGATGGCTTCTCAGAAATAAACTCCTGATAACCGGACTTTCCGGTAAGCCAGAACACACAGCTTGATGTTGTTTCCACAACTCCTGCTGTTGAATTCATGGTTGCCGTGGTAGCTGTTGTATTCACAGATGTTGTGTGAATAGTAACGCTGTTACCACTCTTTTCTACTGAATATCCGCTGAGGGAAATATCGAAATTCGACAACACTCCATTGGAATCGTTCAGGGTTGTTTCAAATCTCTTATTACCCTCATTCCACTTCAATTCATAAGTGGTTGCACCACTCTTTGTTGCACTTGCAAAACTTGGTCTTGTAGCATAATAAGATGCACTGATATTGTTCTTAAGCGTTGTATAGTAAGCATAAGAATTTGTCGGATTAGGTGCTGATGCACATAACTTATTAGCTGCCGAATCATCGGAACCTGTTCCAAAAAGGTTTGCCACAATCGCCCATACCATTGCCTGTGTTGCAATATACTGGTCACACTGATCATTGCTTGGTGCAGTTGCTGAATTGCATCCATATCCAAAGTACAGACAGTATGCAAGCTGTTTTTCCTGTGCTGCTGATAAACTCGTGCTCGGATTATCATAGCTGTTCATAAGCTGTCCGCCATCCGCCGCCAGTCCAAAATTCATACAATAGGCTGCATTGCCATCAATCATAGAGTACAAAATCTTACCATGATTGTAGCCTGCCTTTAACTCACTTACCTCCCCGGTATTCTTCACCGAAGCATTCCAGAAGGCAATATTCGCACTCGGACTTGCTGCAAATGCAGTTGTTCCGTTAGAGAACAATGTGGTGAACATCGTAAGAACAGCAAGAAAACCTGCCATAAATCTTCTAAACTTTTGTTTCACTTTTCATTCCTCCTTAAAAATGGGCAAAAAAAAAGCAGGTCACTTTCATGGCCTGCAATTTCTGTTATTGTTTAATTGTTATCTGAGACATCGGAACTCATAAAAGTCAGTTCCATTTCTGGAGTATACACCCGCATATACCACATTGAACACCGGATTAGTTTCCAAAAGGAGCATATCCGCTATGTAAGTTGCAATAGCGTCTTCACTTCTTAATGGCTGTCCGGAAGTCGTACTGGCTATATTTAAGTCAGTTTCCACAAACACACTGTAGTAACTGCTATCCAAACCATCATAGGGATAATACTCGTTATACTCTTCCTGCGTAATTCTGCCCTCTGCCAAGGCATTTGCAAGATTATCCTGCGTAGTAATCATACCTCCTGCCTGGCACTTTGCAATAGCAAGTGCCACCACTGTATTCGGACTATAACCTGCTGGTGTATATTCCGGCTCCGGGGTTGGCTCTGGTGTCGGTTCAGGTGTTGGAGTTGGCTCCGGTGTCTGAACCGATGGCTGCGTTTCCTCCCTTTGCTCTGTGGATGCAGGTGGGTCTTCTCTTTGTTCTGTCTGATTCTCTCTGCTTTCAGAAATAGGCTGATTTTCAGTTTCATCCTTTACAGGAGTTTCACTGCCTTCAGCTTCATCCTTATTACTTTGAAACTCTGTTTCGTTTTCAGAAGAGCTTTCCACCGTACTTCCTTCTGCAATAACCGGCTCCTTGCTTTCCTCTGTCTCTTTTGTTTCTTCATAGCTGATATCTGCTTCCGTCATTTCCTTAACTGTGGAATTACAGCCAGCTAATGCAAAAACCGTTACGGATAAAAGAATAATTAAAAATCTCTTCATAATATCACCCATCCCTTTCCGTAAGAGGGATAGGCTAATGTGTTCCGTGCCTGTCCACTCTTACTGTGTGAACATTTTTATATACACGGGACACATATCTTGGGTCTGTCCCGTACTCGATGCATACTACTCTCCTTCCATTATACACATAACTTCTTCATTCTGAAGAAATATTGTACCAATCTCCGGTTCTTTCGGTAATTTGCAAATGTCTTCATGTTACCGCCTCCTTCCTATGGTGTTCCTGCTCTCACAAATGCGAGAAACAGTCTGTCTACAAGTCCTAACAGCAATAGGAAGACCTTTGCCACATTTAGGACCAACTTCAACGCATTTAATATCAGCCATGCGATTGCTTTCAATATCGCTACTAATACATTGCCTAATCCGGCTAAAAATCTTCCTGCCATACCTATTCCTCCATTCCATCCATCAAATAACTTAATGCATAATCCGAAATCGTATCATCATCCTGCGGTTCTTCTTCCTGCTTTATCTCTTCGGTAACTGCCCTCTGCGGTAAAGCTGTAAGGTTGGTACATCCTGCAATCACGCCTCCAAGTAACCGAATCACTTCGTTTCTCGCCTCCGTAACTGCTGCTTCCACAGTTCTCTCCTCGATATCTTTCAGCTCTTTCTTTGTAACATAAGGGCTGTCATCTCTTCTTGCTTCTGTAAATGCTTCTTTTCCAAAATGGTCGATATAATATTCTGCTGCATTTATCAGAAACTGGCTCTTTGACTTACATATCTCCGGGTCTAAGTTCACCAAAACATCATTAACCTTGCGATGCTGAGGATTCTTAATATTGAACCTGCATGATTGCTTAATAATATGGTCTAATGCCATCTGCCACACCTCCTATGCCAGCTTCTTCATCTTTCTAATTGCCATCATAGCCAACTGTTCATAGCCCTTGGCATTTGCCTTAACATCCAGTATATAAGTAATATTGCTCTGCGAGAGTCCTCCAAACAACTTCATTACTGATGCCCCGCCTCCTACAAATACAATAGGTGTTGTAGATAAGTTGTATCCATACTCTCTGATTGAGTTATACACCTTCTCACAAAAGGCTTCGATTTCTGCTTTCGCAATGTCGTAATACTTTCTGTCAATCTCACATCTGCCAAACCTCATAATATCCTGAATGAAAGACTCATCCAGTTCACCATTCAACTGTCTTACACACTGCTCATTGATGGTTCTCATACAGGTTATCAGTCCCTTTGGAATGGTTACGCATTTTGATTCGTCCGGAACCTTATCTACAACCGGCATAATATCAATCGTCCATGACCCGATATCCACTATCAAGGTTTTCTTATTGAAGGTCTGAAGCTTATCCGCAACTGCCGCATAGCATTGTGGAAATACTGCAACATTTTCAATTACCACATGATACCTGATATTCTCAAACAGAAACTCGATATCCTTTTCCGCTGTAAGATACTTAAAAAAGTCTGACTTCTCACTGCCAAATCGTGTCAGTGGCAAACCTACCGCCAAGAACACCTTTGCTTCACATAAGCCCCTTCGTCTTAATTCCTTCGCAACCGCTGCCAGAGTCAAAAGATAAAATGTATCATCCTCTGTCTTTGTGCTTTTTACTTCCTGTCTGTTGCCTCCGATCTTGTAATATCTTCCTTTATACTCAAGAACGCCATCATATAATGCAGGTTCAGTTGTAATTTCCTTCACGCCGGTAACGAATACCTGTGAAGAGGTTTTAATATTACTCCAGCCGTGATCAATACCAATTACTTCGATTTTGTTGTTCATCGTCTGCTTCCTCCTTTTTAATCAAAATCTGAATTTCATTATTACCTCTACTTTCCAAGGATTTTCTTCGTACAAGGGAAACAATATCCACTGCCTTTGTTATAAGGACATACATCGCATTCACTCGCCGGTTTCTTAATCTCAGGTTTTTTCCTTTCCCGATAGCACTTATTATTGATGCACCTGTTATTATTTCCCCAGAAGTATTTGCATTTCATACAATCCTTAAGATCCCTTTCAAGTTTCTCTTCTGCTGACAACTTATGCTTATGCCGTCTGCTGAACTTTTTTTGAACTACTCCCATCCTGACTCTCCTCTCCAAGAAGAAAAGTCTGATAGAATTCCTCAATCCTTTTATCTGCATCACCTGCAGCCTTAGCAAGAGACCATGTCATCAGTAAACCTAATAAAGCAAATGCCATTGAAATAATTCCTATCATGTCTACATCCTCCTTATATTTCCTGCTAAAACAAGTTCAGTCAGGACAGCTTCTTAGAAGCATGTAGGTGTACTCTGGTTCATCTGAACCCCTCTATCGCCCGT
>ULOF01029292.1_pt1 | contig 19945 bp, 16 predicted proteins | sample 1952371 | NCBI WGS metagenome assembly ULOF01 (sample SAMEA4835597, study PRJEB28245) | human gut metagenome | biome: gut microbiome; material: fecal sample | place: Denmark | collected 2008 | reverse complement strand
CAGCCACAATGCTGACAACTGCATTAAAAATCTGTTCCACAATCTGGGAAATGGAAGTTGGTACCATGTTACCATACGCCTGAAAATATCCACGATATACACTTAGAAATCCCGACAAAAAAATAGTCGGTGCCAGAATTCTTAAAGACAATACTGCATTTTTCGTCACAAAAAGCGGAGCACAGACATAAGTAAAAATAGCTGCTATTCCACCCACTATCAGCACATACAGCATTGCTCCGTTAAATATCCGTTTCACATTCCGGTACTCACCTTTTTCAATCCGTTCTGCCATAATTTTAGAAACTGCCGCCGGAATGCTGAAGGTTGCAATTAATAGAACTAACGCATAGACAGTCTGTGCAGCTCCATAGTAACCATTTCCCTCTGTACTTAAAATATTCGCAAAGGGAATATTATATAACATTCCAATTAACTTTGACACAATACTGGCGACCGCTAAAATAGTGGCCTGCATTGCAAAATTACCTGATATTTTTCTTCTTTTACCCATCTGTCATTCCTTATCCGTCAACCTCAAAACCACTTCGCTAAGTGGATAGGTATGCATTTTCACTAAATTCGTTCTACGAACTCATTAAGTGAAAATAGTATACCACATCCACGGCTTTATTAAAAGGCTCTGCGAAAAAAAGCAGGAACTTTTTGTCAAAAAAGTCCCTGCCATTTTTATCTTGATGCAGAAAAGCACACCAGTTTTTTATATTATTGTTCGGTTCCATCAGAAAGCGGAATCACACAATCTCCAAATTGTATTGCCGATACCTCATTAACATTAAGATATCCGGTATAATTTATTACTATAATGTACTCTTCATCCGTATCAGTAGTATATCCGGTATCATTTTGCGGAGTAAAATAAACTCCATCTGCATATTGTATATAAACATCCCATGGCTCGATTGCGGTGTGCGTAACCATATCCCGTTCCCAATCCATAGCCTCCATATACTCTCCCTGATAGGTACCCGCTTTTATCTGTTCAAAAACTTCCAGTTCTTCTGCTTCTGTCAGATTCTTAGCTGCCTCCAGAGGAATACCACAAATACCCCTCCACTCTGCCGATTCATATTCGCCTAAGCCTGCCTTACCCTTCTCCTGGGCTTCTTTGCTTTGCACCATATAAATACTCTCGGCTTTCATCAGCCCCTGCTCATCTATAGCTTCTTTATCCAGATAACAGGTGATACCGGTAGAGCTTAATTCCACTTTATTAAGCTTAAAGTTTTTCCCATATAGCGTATATTCCTTCTCAAAAACATATGTCCTGTTCTTTTTCGATGCCTGGATGTTCCAGCTTAATTCCCAGTCTCCCTCTACTACTTTATCTGGACTGGTCTGGGTGTTTCCAACAAAATTATGAATTTTCAGATACACGGTATCACCATCCAGGTTACTATCCGGGGTGACACTGGAAGATATATTATAAATCATATATCCCGGACCTTCGCTTCCACCCTTTTCGCCCTCCACAAACTCAGTTTCCACACCTTTTCCGGTATAATCATTTTCTTTTCCGCCTTCGCCAATTGCTTCCGTAGAATTTGCAAAGGAAATTTCATAATCCGGGTTCGTATCTGACAACAGCTTAGCTGTCTCCTCATCCTCTGCCTGGATTTTCAAATAGCAGTCCAAATGATTACCAGATGCCACAGTCTGGATGACTTCAATCCGGATGCCATTATCTTCAGCCACTGCATCCACTTCACTTACCAGACCCTCTTCCACCATCTTTTCCTGTGCCTGCTCGTCAGATTCTATGTTATATTTTCCTGCTACATACTTATCCCATAATAAAGCCTTAGCTGCTGCCGTTGTTCCGATACAGAGTACCAGACAGGCTGCCACCGGAACTGCATACCTTATAAAAGATTCCCCTTTTCCTCTGCTTTCCCGCCTGCCTGTGTTTCTTCCCTCTTCTAACACCCGCTCCTTCATTTCATCCGTAAACTTCATATGGTGCAGGCTGCTATTTATTATATTCCTTAATTCATTCATAACAAAACACCTCCGCTAATTCCGGTTTTAATTTCTTTCTTCCCCTGACCAATCTTGCCTTAATGGTAGATTCCTTTTCATTAAGCAAACTGGCAATCTCTGGAACTGTTAATTCTTGATAGTAATATAGAAGAATAACCTCTTTATATTTTGTTGATAATTTCCCAATTTCAGATAAAACCATTTGCTTGTCCAGAAGCGTATCATAATATTCGTTCGTATCTGCCTCCAAAAATTCTTTGTCCGAGCGATATTTCCACCAGTGGGTCCGCATCTGGTTCTTACAAAGATTAATGGCGATTTTTAATATCCATGTCTTAACGGAAGATTTATTCTGAAATTCTCCATAATGCTGATATACTTTAATAAAAGTCTCCTGTGCTACATCTTCTGCCAGCTGATAATCATGCAGATAGAGATAACACATACGCAGCACGCAATCACCATATTCATTCATAAGCCTGGTAAGATACTTTTCGATATCCTCGTTTTGCTCCATACTCTTTTGCCTCCTTTCACTAATTAGACACAAGAGACAGCAAAATAGTTACATTCTTTATCCGAATCCTAGCGGAGTTTTTACTCTATAGGATTAACTTTCCTATAGACTCAAAAAAAACAGGCTATCCGCTTCCCGCCGACAGCCTGTCCTTAGCTGAACTATCTTATTTTCGGTTATAATTAATCAGACAGCCCTTTAAGATAATCTCCCTCTCATCATCTGTCAAATCACCCAAATGGAAGGTCAGCTCCTTCATATCCTTATTGACCACATAGGCTTTGATATCGTCATTCTTCTCTTTCACAGACTTTGCAATATCCGGAATAAAGATATAGTCATCTATATCAAATGCATAATCCTCCGGCATAAGGAATGGAAGCATTCCCCAGTTAATCAGATTCGAACGGTATCTCTTCGTTGCGTATTCCTTCGCAACATTTGCCCATCCGCCAAGCACCTTCTGACAGGAAGCCGCCTGTTCACGGGCAGAACCATCTCCCGGCTTTACTGCAAAAATAGTAGAACCAACCCCTGTATTATCGTGGTTAACCTCCGGGAAGGTCTCCTTAATCTTATGCATAACCGTCTTCATCTCCGGATATGCCTCACCCATACATTTTCCTTCTTCTCTCACCTTTTCCACTGCCTGGATTGCCTTGGCACGTCCCACATATTCAGGGTCCTTACGGGATAAAGTGAATTCTGCCAGTCCCAACGGATTGGAACGGTAGGAAGAGGTCTCTCCGGAAGGAATCAGCTCGTCCGTGGTAGTCACCGGGTCATTGATAACGGAAGCAACCTTCAAAAGCAGATTATCCGTTAATGCCACCATGGCAGGCCAGTCCTTAATATTGGGACCAAACTTAATCTCTACGCTTGGGTCTGCTTTTGCCACACCATTATAAACCCGATTCTCATAAATAGACTTATCAAAATAATATTTTGGATTGCTGAAATTAACATCCATATCCGTCGCCGCTGTCAGGAAGCCTTTGTTTGCAGCAGTTGCTGCAATGGAACGGGCATCCATCAAAGCCACAGAAGATATCTGTCCATTCTGAACCTTAGAGCCCTCACGGTTCGGGAAGTTTCTGGTGGAATGACGGATTGAAAATGCATTATTAGCCGGTGTATCGCCGGCACCAAAGCACGGTCCACAGAATGCAGTTTTCACAATTGCACCGGTAGCAATCAAATCTGCCAGCCTGCCATTCTTAGCCAGCTCCATATAAATAGGAGTCGAAGCCGGATACACACTCAATGTAAATTCATCCGCACCAATACTTGTACCCTTTAAGATATCCGCAGCAGCACAGATATTTTCAAAACCGCCACCTGCACAGCCTGCAATAATACCCTGGTCAACATATAATTTTCCATCACGCACCTTGTCTTTCAAAGTAAAGTCAACTTTACCATCCAGACTTACCAATGCCCGTTTCTCACAGTCTTCTAAAATATCCATCAAATTTGCATTTAACTCTTCAATGGTATAAGTATTACTTGGATGGAACGGCATGGCTATCATTGGTTTTACCTTACTTAAATCAATATATACCATGCCATCATAATAAGTAACTGCGCCAGGATTTAATTCTTTATAGGATTCACTCCTGCCGTGAATCTCATAGAATTCCTTAACCTTATCGTCTGTTTTCCAGATAGAAGACAGACAGGTAGTCTCGGTAGTCATTACATCAATACCAATTCTATAGTCTGCGCTTAAATTATCTACACCAGGACCAACAAATTCCATTACTTTATTCTTAACATATCCATTTGCAAATACTGCTCCGATAATGGCAAGTGCAACATCCTGTGGTCCTACACCAGGTTCCGGCTTACCATCTAAATAAATTCCCACAACACCCGGCATCTTTACATCATAGGTCTGGCAAAGCAGCTGCTTTACAAGCTCTCCGCCGCCTTCACCAATCGCCATGGTTCCCAATGCACCATAACGTGTATGGGAATCGGAACCTAATATCATTGCGCCACATTCTGCAAGCATCTCCCTGGCATACTGGTGAATGACTGCCTGATGAGGAGGAACATATACTCCTCCATATTTTTTGGCACAGGAAAGTCCAAACATATGGTCATCCTCATTAATGGTTCCTCCCACTGCACATAAAGAGTTGTGACAATTGGTCAGCACATACGGAATCGGGAATTTTTCCAGTCCGGATGCCCTTGCTGTCTGGATAATTCCTACAAAAGTAATATCATGAGATGTCAGTTTATCAAATTTAATCTGGAGCTTATCCATATTATCTGAAGTATTATGTGCCTTCAAAATATTATAAGCCATTGTATTCTTAGCTGCCTCTTCCTTTGAAACAACACTTCCTATCTTACTTTTTAAAATCTCTTCCTGATTTGCACCATCTTCAATGATATCCATACCATTCACAAGATAAGCGCCGCCTTCATATAATTTAATCACGCGTTTATCCTCCTTGCTTCTTATATTGTATAAAATTAAACCAGAAATATTGTAGCATAACACCAGTGACTTTTCAAATTATTTAAATTTCTTATCTTATTTTTCTAAGATTATAGGAATGCCTGGCCTTTTTCAGAGAGGACAGCCACTTTGATTTTGGCCGTTTATGTCCCGGAAAATCCTTATCAGCTTTCAGAAAATACCGGTATCCCCCTTTTGTATCATCCCATGTTACATCAACATTGTACCAGACAGAATTGATTTTCACCATGTTCCATGCATGGTTCTTTCCTTTTATATAGATACATGGAATGTTCATCTCCTGCATCAACCGCTGATATGCCAGTGCATAGGACATACAAATTCCTCTTCCTTTCGTAAATGCATGGTACGGACTGTAATACCGGTCATCATACCGCATATGCCGGACCAAATAGTCATGAGCCTTCTTTGCCCTTGCCGCACGGCTTCCCTTCCGGTATTTTCTTGCAATCGAACGGACCATTTTGTCAATCTTTTTCTCCTGTTTCTTTGTCGTCAGATAATTAAACTGGAAGGTTACATACCTGTACTCCGTTCCCCGTACCGTAATGCATGTACCAGAAAGAATCCCCGTTATATAGCCGTTCTTTGCTGCCAGCTTATCCATAAAATCCCTGTAGGAAGCCGACCGTTTCCGATAGCGTACAAAATCCCTATCAATTCCCGGATAATAAAATGTAAAAACTGGCTGGTGCCTCTTCATTCCGGCTATCAGTCTGCTTATCATTACCTTTTCATTCTTAACTACGACCACATTGTCCGGCAATGCATTCTCCTCTGCGCACGCACATATGGATAATCCAGCAGCCCAGCTTAAAACAGAAACCACCATAAAAATAAGAAAAAACCTTGTCCGAATTTTGCTCCATTTGTCCCACATAATACATCCCTCCATATACTTTTATTCCAGCCTTTCAGCTGCTTTCAGCATAACATATATGATGTACCATTATAGGGACTATGATATACACCTTGAACTGATTCTTATCATTTTCATATAAACAAAGCGTTTCGTATAGGATAAAAAAACCGTTAATACGAGATTAACGGTTTCATATTATGTGGTCACTGATTTCCTCCGGTGCTATTCCCAAATAAACACATAGTGACAGGAATTCATCTGCCTTTAAATCTTTTTTTTCCCTGACAAGTTGTTCCATATTTATTCCCACATCATTCTCCACCTGTTTCACAGGAATATGATGATTGTTCATATGCTCCAGTAGATATTTTTCTGTCTTCATAAGAATCCTCTCCTATATTCTACCATTTATAGAAATTAGTGGTACTTTTTCATATTATATTCTATTTTTGATAGAATTTCAATTTCTTTTTTCTGTATGCAAAGGAAAATTTATTGACATCAAAAAACAGTTACTATAATATAAAGAAAATATATATTCTAATGAAAAGAAATGGGGTAAATTATGAATAATCCGAACCTTGGAAGAATGCTGCGATACTATAGAAAGGCAAATGCCTACTCTGTCCAGCAGGTGGTAGACAAGCTGAAAACAGACTACGACATATCCATCTCTCCCAAAACAATCTATGGATGGGAGAACAGCCAGAACCAACCATCCGCTGACACGCTTTTGGTGCTGTGCAAATTATATAAGATAAATAACATATTAGATTCTCTTGGTTATGAGGGAACTCCGGAACAGGCTCCCTTAATACTGACTCCAGAAGAACGGGAGCTGGTTATAAAATACCGCTCCCACAAATATTACAATTCTGCAATTCGTAAACTGTTAGATATGGATGATTAGCCTCTTCTATACCGGTTACAGGCAATGGCAGGATTCCCGTTTATTCTTGAAACGGCTCATTCAGCATGTCACATCCATCCAGAACAAACCTGCCATTGCGGATAATCACTCTTTCTGTACCATCTGCATGAATACTTGTAATCTCCGCAATCTCATCATAGGGAATTGTGATATCCGTATGGCAGTTAAAATATGCCTGGCTCTCATCAACCTCCCGAAGCAGGGAACATTCATTGTCCTTTGCCACAATTTCTTTTCCATCCGGATTAAATAACCTGTTTTCCTCACTGTGGCTGTAGCATGTATCCCCCACTGCAAAATGTGGACCCATTTTCTCCACAATGAGTATCGGCAGCTTATACACGATATCATATGCATTTGCCATAACATACGCTGTGGTATTCGTTCCGATGGCAAACTCTCCGATAGGAAGGGTATCCCTGTTAAACAGTACATTTTCTTTAATATAAGCCCGGTTCTCTTCCTCTGTCTCAAAATTGTCACAGGTATAATCCGTTATTTTTCCGTCTTCAAAGGTTAACATAATATTGTCAAACTTCAAGTTATTTAAAAAGACCTCAGAAACATTCAAGGTTCCTCTGGTTCCCGTAAGCTTTGGTGAAGTGAACACCTCTCCCACCGGAATGTTTACATCTGCCGTACAGTTTTCAAAATTCGTTTCTTTATCCGGATGCTCCAAATCATGCATCCTAACCGTCATATCCGTCCGGTTGGCTCCCCTTCCCCGAACTCTGACCGACACCGCCTGGTCCAGCTCATCAATGATAATCTGCTGAACCTGCTTATATGCCTCATTGTCCAGGGTGTTCACCTCCACAATCCGTGCAAAGATTTCCTCAAACTCCGCACCAATTTCCGGTACGGGATATGCGATAATCGTAAAGCTGTATTCACTTTGTGGAATATACGTATTTACAATCCCGGCACTCTCCGTTGCTGCCAGAACAGAATATTCCTGCTGCTTTTCCGTCAGTTTCAGATTTGCTGCCTTATTATGCGGTTCAAAAGGATTTTCACCAAACACTTCAATCACTGCCGGACCGGCATATTCCTTTGCAAGCTGCTTCCGGCTTTCATAGGCATTGCGCAAAATTGCTGTCTTCCTCTCCACAAAAGCCCTGTCGAGAAATAACGCATCATCCATACGGTGGTCATATTCGTACTGTTTATTTGCAGCAGTTCCAGTATAGCCCGGCTTTAACGTCTGCTTCCGGTTCACCCTGGCGATTGGCGCACGGTAAATAATTGGGGAAAGCCCCATCTCCTTAAACTGCTTGATAGCTGCCCTCACCATCTTCTCCTGTCCAATGGCATACCGGATATTTACAGTCTTTTTCTTAGATAAATCTATGCCTGCAATCCGAAAGCCCTCCTCATAGCCATGGGTATAGGTATATGCCATCGCCTCAATATCTGCCTCCTCCATGGAATTTAAAAATTCTGCAAGGCGAATCTCATTTTCCGTGATATATTCACCATAGCGGAACAGATATCTTAAATCCCTTAAATCACTGTTCATAATAATATCCGTTGCAAAGTCAAGCTCCGGGTCCAATATTTCCCTGGTCCGGTAATCAATAGTCCGATCCGCATAGTCGCTGATAAAGAAATATATGATTTCGGAAAGCTCTTTTTCTGTTGGTGTCCTCTCCTCGAACAGGCACAGAATTTCTACAAAGAGCTCTACATGAATTGTTAAATCAAACAACCGCTGCTCCACCGCATAGATGATATCTCCCCTGATTTCCGTATATACAAAGCATAGACGCTGTCCCAACTCCTTTCCCAGCTTCTTTACTGCATATTCCGGATTGGCATAGCTCCCCTCATAGGCGCCAGTCTCTGCAAGAATATCGCTATAGAGTGTATGATTATACCGATACATTTCCTCAAAGGAGCTGTCTTTCATATCTTCTGAATCCACATGCTGCCTTAAGGTATCCATGCTCTGCAGAAAAACTGCTGTCCTGACAAAATAATCAAGGTACGGCTCCTTTATCCTGGTTTCACCCTCTAAAAAAGTATGGATTCGCCCCATGGCAAGCCCATACCTCTCCTTTACACTGTCATTTTCTTCCTTTAATAATTCATGATAACCCAAATCTATACCTCTTTTCTTTTATAGATGTCTCTTTACCACATCTGCAAAATATTTTATTCTTTTAAATTTCCAAGCTTCCGGTTTTTCTCCACCAGCTGCTTCGCATATGTCCATAGCTCTTCCGAACCTAAATGTGTATTCCGGTTCCGGTTTATAACCTGCTCTGCCGCAACTCCATGCTCTCTCCATGCTCTTCCCCCGGTTGTGTCATTCAACATTATGGGCTGTACCCGGTCTAAAGCATTGGCAAATCTTGCCTCCGGTGTCTCATTTGCTTCAAATTCTTCCCATATGTCTCTCATCTGCACCGCCTGGTCTGCCGGCAGAATATTAAATATGCGGTCTGCCGCAGCCTCCTCCCTCTGCCGTTTTGTTGCATTTCCTGCATCATCATAGGCATAGGTATCTCCGGCATCAATCTCCACAGCATCATGGATTAAAACCATTTTGACCACATGCAGTACATCAACCGGTTCATTGGCATATTCGCTTAACAGCATTGCCATAAGGGCAAGATGCCATGAATGCTCCGAATCATTCTCATGACGGCTTCCATCTGCAACATAAGACTGCCTTGTAATGTATTTCAACTGGTCAAGCTCCAATATGAAATCCAATTGCTTTTGTAGACGTTCATTCATTTCATCCATTTATTCTGTCCCTATCCTTCCTGTTTTATCCCTGTCTTATAAAACCCATCCCAATATATACAGCACCAATGCTCCCAGCAATGGCACCACATTTACGATAACTGCCATTCGCTTCATCAGCAAACCGCCGTCCGGTGACTTCCATGCAGATATACTAAAACCGATACCGCACAGGGCAATTATCAGACCTCCGATTCCCAGCAGTCCCACTGCCGCCGGTCCCTTTCCATCATATAGATAAGATGCCACCACTGCGCCCAGCATACACAGAACAGATACTCCACCCAGAACACAGGCAATCACGGCATCTACACTTATACTTTTCACACTGTATGCACTATCCTTTATCATGCCTCTCTCTCCTCCTGTTAATCAACAATAGCAGGTAATATATCCAGAAACCCATTAATCCGCCAAGGGTATTCAGAATCAAATCATCCACATCAAACACACCGACCTTGGCCACCAGCTGCAGCAGTTCTACACAAAGACTAAACAAAAAGGTATATGCCGTTGCCTGATACCATCTGGTTTTCCGGTTCACCACCCATCGAATCAGTGCCCCGAACGGCATAAATGCTACAATATTCCCCAACAGATTAATCACCACGCTTGGGAAATCAATATATTCATAATATTTAATAAACCTCTTAATCTCTAAAAAAGGCACAAGATTATAGCGGTAATTTTCATAGCCATCCCCTCTTCCAAAGCCATCACTCAGCAGTAAAAAATACACCAGCAAAGCCATATATATTGTAAAACAGATTCTAGAAAAAACCCTTATCATTCTTCGTTTTTCCATTTCAACGTCCCATCTTCTTTTCTTATCACTGCCTATTCTACCACAAATCCCCGAATGAAAAAAGGCTTTGTAAAAACTTTCTTTTCACAAAGCCCTTGTGTATTACTCTTCTTCTGTTTTCTCCTGAGTTGTCAATTCCTCCCCGGAGTCCTCCGTGATATCTTCTATCTCAATCGGTATGGTCTCCGTTACAGACAAGACGATATGGTCATCTCCTGCCTGGGCAACATACAGTTCGCTGCCATCCTTGAAATCTTCCATGGACACCATGAGAGTCTCATAATTTACATAGGTTGTCTCAACGGATTTTCCGTCTACATACACCTCCGAAAATTCGTTAAACCCGGTACCATGAATCAAAACCTGTTCATCCGTAAGTTCATAATCATCAACCTGAATATTCCGGATTCCCATCTGCATATCCGTCTGTGGAAATGGATTCAACGAATCATAGGCATAATTATTCCCATAAAGCGTATCATATTCCAAAAGCTCCAGTTTATGCAGATAATCCTCTTCATCCGAAGACTTCATATACCGGTTGTGGAAGCTCTGCATCAGGCCACCCTCCAGCCCCAGCCGGTCAAAGATATATGTGCTTGCCTGATAGGCAGTCATATCTTTGTTCTCCACAGACAGTCCAATGTTATCCCACATCACCCATTCCGTCTGATACAGGGTAATCCCATCCAAATCCTCCTGCTCCAGATTCAGGCTCGGTAAATGGTCTCCATACATAAACACAACTGTAGGCTCATCCAGCTTCTCTAATTTGTACAGAAGGGATGCAACCATATTATCCGTCTCCCGGCACATATTGATATAGTACATCCATGCCGCCCGTTTTTCCTGGTCCTCTGCATATTTTCCATCAAAATGACAGGTCAGGCTTGTAAGGGTCGGCGTATACTTTTTCGGATATCTTCCATGAGCCTGTACCGTAATTGTGGTAATATAATCCCGCCCCTTCGTCTGTTCCATCCGTTCTATCATAATATCGTCAAGCACATCATCCTTCGCCCATCCACGAGGGGTATAATTTAACATGTACATATGCTCCATTCCGGAAAAGGTATCAAATCCAAGGTTGGAATAGTCAATATACCGCTCATAAAAGGTTGCATCATTATTATGAAAGCCAGCTGTTGCATATCCCTGACGTTTCAAATCATATCCCATGCTTCCACAGCTTGTGGAGCGCATTACCGTCTTAAACGGATACTCTCCTGCTCCAAAAAACTGGGTACTCATACCAGTCTGCACCTCAAATTCAGTATTAGCTGTACCTGCACCAACCGCCGGTACAGTAAAGAGCCCGGATGAATACTCCTTTTTTAACTTAGTAAGGGTCGGCATGGGATCCTCGGATGCCCAAAAATCCTTCATATACTTTGTATCAAAAATGGATTCCAGCTGGATAACAATAATATTCGGACACTCCTTTGTGGCTTTTTCGTTCTCGTAATAGGTTATCTCTTCTGTATCATCCTCTGATTCCTTTTTATCCGGTCTGCCATCTGCGACATTTTTCTCCGGCTCATCTTCCTGCTCTGTGGTGGTCTCGGAATGGTCTACCACATCCATATCCGCCCCCTCTGTATCACTGGCAGTATCCGCATCCGAAGTACTCTCCCAAGCGGCTTCTTTCACATTGCCAGACTGCTCCTCGGAAACCGCATTCTCAGCTGCAGCTTTCCCGGCATCCTCTTTTTCCTTTTCTTCCGCTTCTGCCTCTTCCTTTGTCACAAGAATAACTTCACTCTTGTCATATTCCAAATCTTCTACGATATCTGCGATTGTTTCTTCGCCATAATCCTTCGGCTTACTGATACCAACATCGATGATACTATTTGAAAAACAATATGCAAATCCGTAATCATTATATGCATATGCCAAATTACCGAAATTATCAGAAATCGTCTGGGTATTCACTGCCACCTTTGTCAAGGTAACCACAAACAAAATGCACATACAGACGTAAGCAGAAGCCCGGAAAGGCTGCCTTTTGCTCTTTGATTTTGGCAGGCGGATGTAGAGGTATACCAACAGTGTAATCACCAGTATCACTCCAATCACACTTAACACCATCTGCCATTTTGTCATATATTTATCTAACATTGTCATGACATTCCTAAGCATCAGCACATCAATCGCCGAAAACGGTGTTGTCCGGAAGCATAGAACAATATAATTGGCAAATGCGGAAATAATCCAGACCGTACACACAAAAACGGTGGCAAACACCTTTCGCTTTGCAAACAAAACCAGTGACAAGGTCAGAAAGATAATAAATGCATTATAAATAAATACAAAAGGGGATTCCTTTATAAATAAAAATGCCTTTAAAACTGAATGCCTGCTCAGCACCTCCATTGTAAAATTTAAAATACATGCCAGCAGCAGATAGCCAATAAACGGAATCCGCACCACTTTAACAACTGCCTGTATTCCCTTATTCAAAATCCTGCCTGGTTTCGTCCCGGCAAATTTACGGAAGGGAGTGCCCACCATATAGATGCCTTTCTTTACTGCATTTTTGCCTGAAATAAATACTTCTTTTATCTTTTTAAATAAATTCTTCATTTTTTCTCTTCTTTTTATCAAATTTCAATACTGCCTACAAGTAAACTCTGATTTTTATGTCAAGGTGGAGAACACCTCTCTAAGCGAAAACAGTATATCATGCTCTGAAAAAAAAGCAAGGGTATTCACAAATTTTTAAGAAACCCGAAAGATTTCAGGAAACCTTATACTGACTGTTGTAAAGCTGTGCATAAAAGCCGTTTTTCTTTAACAGCCCCTCATGGGTACCCTGCTCAATAATATCTCCATCCTTCATAACAAGTATCACATCAGCCTCTTTAATGGTAGACAGGCGATGTGCCACCACAAAGCTGGTACGTCCCTCCATTAACTTTGCGAAGGCATTCTGTACCCGGATTTCCGTACGGGTATCAATGGAAGAGGTCGCCTCATCCAAAATCAGCATCGGTGGAATCTCCAGCATAACCCTTGCAATACACAAAAGCTGCTTTTGTCCCTGGGAAAGATTTCCACCATCCTCCCCAATCACCGTATCATAGCCCTGAGGCATACGCCGGATAAAACTATGGGCATGACATGCCTTTGCCGCCTCTATAATTTCTTCCCTGAATGCCTCTGGTCTTCCATAGGCAATATTTTCTGCAATGGTTCCGGATTTCAACCAGGTTTCCTGTAAAACCATACCATAATTATCCCGGAGGCTGTCTCTTGTAATCTTGTAAATGCTGGTGCCGTTAATGGCAATGGCTCCGTCATCAATATCATAAAACCGCATTAACAGATTAATCAGCGTAGATTTTCCACAGCCGGTAGGACCCACAATAGCAACGCGTTGTCCCTTCTTTACCTCCAGATTCAAATCCTTAATCAAAGGCTTCTCCTTATCATAGGAAAACACCACATGCTTTAAAGAAATATCGCTCTTTTTTGCCACCTCTTCCTTTGTCAGCACTTTGCTGTCTGCATCATCCGGCTTCTCCACCGGCTCATCCAACAGCTCAAACACCCGTGCCGCACAGGCAATGGCATTCTGTACCTCCGTAATCACACCGGATATCTCGTTAAATGGCTTTGTATACTGGTTTGCATAGCTTAAAAAGCAGGATAACTGTCCCACGGTAATTCCGCCGTGTACGGCAATAAATGCTCCCACAATGCCAACTCCTGCATACACCAGGCTGTTGACGAATCTGGTTGCCGGATTGGTAATGGAGGAAAAGAAAATGGCACGCAGACTGTATCCCGAAAGCTCGTCATTGATTTTGTCAAAGCGCCTCATGGCATCATCCTCATACCCAAATGCCTGCACAATCTTCTGGTTTCCCACCATCTCATCTACCAAAGCCGTCATATCTCCCCTGCTCTCAGACTGTAGACGAAACATGGAGTAGGTTCGTTTTGCAATAAAGCCGGCAACGAATAAGGACACCGGCGTAATGAAAACCACCACCAGCGTAATTTTCCAATTCACGCTGACCATAAATAGCAAAGTTCCCAAAATCGTAATTACACCAGTAAACAGCTGGGTGAATCCCATCAGCAGCCCCTCTGAGAACTGGTCCACATCATTTATAACTCTGGACACCACTTCTCCATATTGCTTGTTATCAATATATTTAAGCGGCAGATGATTCAGCCGCTCAAATACCTGAGTCCGAATATCCCTTACCACATCATAGGTAATCTTATTATTGCAAAGACTCATCAACCACTGAGTCAGTGCTGTAATCAGTATGACAACACCAAATCGTATCAGCAGTGGCTTTAAACCGTTAAAATCCACCTGCCCCTTATCAATGATAAAATCGATAGCATTTCCCGTGATAATTGGTGCATAAAGGGTCGTTACAACCGTCAGCAGCGCAAAAAGGAGGGATAGCCACACAAATGTGCGGTATGGCTTGATAAATATAAGCACGCGTTGAATCGTGGCCTTCTGTCCCTGCTTTGACATCTTATTCTTATCTGCCATTTTTCTTTCCCCCTTTTCTGCGGTTCTTTTTCTCTATTTTTACATTCTTATTTTCCGGTACATCCTTCTTCTCTTCTGATATGCCCTTCTTCTGTTCCGGTACCCCTTCCTTCATTCCGGCCCGGTTATCCTCTGTCTGCCTGTCATCCTGTGACCTCACAATTTCCCTGTAGACCTCACATTCTGCCATCAGCTCTGCATGGGTTCCAATCCCTGCCATACTACCGTCTTCCAATACAATAATCTGGTCTGCCTGCTTAATGGTGGAAGCACGCTGAGACACGATAAATACCGTCATGCCCTTTGTCTTTTCCCGAATGGCTTTCCGAAGATTTGCATCTGTGGCAAAGTCAAGAGCGGATGCAGAATCATCCAGTATCAGTATCTCCGGCTCCCTTACCAGCGCCCTTGCAATGGTCAGACGCTGTCTCTGACCTCCTGAGAAGTTCTTTCCTCCCTGTAAAACCATTTCCTCCAGACCGTTTTTCTTACCGGCAATCACATCTGCTCCCTGGGCAATTGCCACTGCCCGTTCTATTTCCTCCTTGGTGGCATCCTCCTTGCCCCAGCGCAGATTATCCGCAATGGTTCCGTTAAACAGTACCGCCTTCTGTGGAACAATACCGATTCGGTCTCGCAGCTGATGAAAGGAATAGTTCTTTACGTTAACCTGATCTACCAGTACTTCACCGGAGGAAGCATCATAAAATCTTGGTATCAGATTCACCAATGTGGACTTACCGCTTCCGGTACCGCCGATAATTCCGATGGTCTGCCCGGCTTTCGCAGTAAAGGATATATCCCTTAGCGCCGGCTCCTTAGCACCTTTATAGGTAAAAGTGACCGTATCAAATACAACCTTATCCTCTGTTTTTACCAGGTCTACTCCTGTTGGATGTTCTACAACAGAAGGCTCCATGGCAAATACCTCACCAACACGTTTCGAGCATGCTGCTGCCTTGGTGAGCAGAATAATCAGATTCGCCAGCTTAACCAGTTCCACCAGAATCTGAGACATATAGTTTACCAAAGCGATAACCTCACCCTGGGAAAGTCTTCCCACATTTACCTGCAAACCGCCAATCCAGATAATGGCAATAATCGCCGCATTTACAATAATGTAAGTAACCGGGTTCATCACTGCAGATATCTTTCCCACAAAGGTCTGCATGTGAAGCAGAGCTTCACTTCCCTCCCGATAATCCTTTTTTTCATCCTCCTGGCGTCCAAACGCCCGGATAACCCTCGCTCCTGCAAGGTTTTCCCTGGTCATTAAAAGTACATGGTCCAAAGCCTTCTGCACCTTCTGATACAGTGGAATGGAGTACAGCATAATTCCGAATACCACCATGGATAACAGAGGAATTGCCACCACAAAAACAAACGCAGCTTTTACGTCCACGGTAAATGCCATAACCATCGCTCCCACCACAATAAACGGGGAACGCAGAAACAGCCGCAAAAACATATTCACACCAGACTGTAACTGGTTAATATCGTTCGTCATCCGGGTAATCAGGGTAGAAGTTCCCGCCTGGTCAAGCTCTGTATAGGACAGGGAATTAATATGGGCAAACAAATCCCTTCTGACACTCTTTCCAAATCCAACGGATGCCTTGGCGGCAAAATACTGGGCTGTAATGGAACACACCAGACCCACAACGGCAAGTAAAAGCAGCAGAACTCCCATCCGCAGAATATATCCATTGTCCTGGCTCTTAATTCCGGTGTCTACAATAGCTGCCATCACCAGCGGAACAAACAATTCAAAGCTGGCCTCCAGCATTTTAAAAAGAGGGGCAATAATACTCTCCTTCTTGTATTCCTTTAAATAATCTGTTATTTTAAACATAGATTCTACTCCTTTAACAATCTGCGAATAAAACGGCCTGCTTCTACCCACGCCTCCCTGGCTTCCGGATAAAGGAGAAATCCCATTTGAAATACATGAAACATTCCGTTATAAATATGTTCTTTCACTGTTACACCGGCTTCCCTTGCCTTTCTTGCAACCTCAACCGTGTCGCTTAACAACATTTCATATTCTCCCACCTGCATCAGCATGGGCGGAAAGCCATGATAGCTTCCATTAACCGGCGAAATATATGGATACTCCGGGTCTAGCTCCCCGAAATACCCCTCCTTATACACAAGAGTATCCGTAGAGCCGCCAAACATCGGGTCAATATCAAAATTCTCCTGATAGGAATCACCGCTTTTCGTCAGGTCTGTCCATGCAGACATTGTAATAATCCCTTTGGGCATTGGCATACCACGGTCCCTTAAATACAGGCATAACGCCAGTGCAAGTCCCCCTCCGGCAGAATCTCCTGCCACAAATACCTTCCCTGTATCGTACCCCTTCGCCAGAATCCACCGGTAAGCCGCCACAGCATCCTCTAAGGCTGCCGGAAACGGATATTCCGGTGCCACCCGGTAATCCACACTTAATACATCCAGCCCCTTGCTTATCTCATTGTAAAGCGCCGCCATATCACGATAGGTATTATGGAGCCTGCCATAATATCCGCCGCCATGAAGCTGAAGAATTACACCAAACTGTCTTCCCTGCCTGCTGGAAAGCAATTCCATGTTACAATGCTCCCCCTGGATTACAGTACACTTCAAATGCTCCGGACACTCCCATTTTTTTTCACGCTCATTTAATTTTTTCCGGAGCTCGCCGCTCTGTGCCTTCGCTCCAATCACCGGGAAATGATTTGCCAGCCGCACCATGTGTCTGGCAGTTCTTCCTCTGATACTTATCTGCTGCTCCATCGCACCCTACCCTCACTTTCACACATGAAATCTTCGCTTCAATTCCCGGGCCAGTTCTCTGTCCCCAAATATAATCGTTCCAAGCAAATATACCCCTGTCACCCCGGCACAGGTTACCGGCAGAACCAAATTCTCAATTCTTCCCGTAATATACAGGCTGATGATAGCTACACTGCAAAGCGCAATCAGCAGCAGTAACAGCGTATAGCTATACCAGTGCTGTCTGTTCAACATCATCAGGAAAAACACAACGGCATCTCCAAACAGGATAACGCCGGGAATCGCCCATTTCAAAGACCAGCCAGTCATTCCGGTGAAATAGTCAATTCCTAAGAGCAGAAGCATGGTAAGAATCAGCTGGGAACCGATTTTTGCTGCATATCCTGCATCATGGTTAATCCAGTATACCATGGACAGATACGTATAGATCATTGCCACACCACTGATTCCAGACCACCAGAATCCCGGAGTTGCAAAATAATTAATAACAATCAGACCTATCTCTGCCAGAATAAACAAAAACAGAATCAGGCGCATCACAAAATGGAGGCGCTTTGTACGTTTTCTCACATCCGGATATGGCGCACCTGCCCCCCATACATTTTTTATTTCCTCCGCCTCATTTTCTGTCATCTCCTCCAAAACACTGTGACACAACGGACAAACCTCTGTATTGTCATAAATTACAATATTACAATGTCTGCATTTATTCATAGTACGCACCATTACTTTCTATTGCAATGGATACCCCATCCTTTGCAATGGTCTGAAAAAAACACTTCTGAATGGATAAATCCATCAACACGGAACTAAAGGTAAAGGTAAGCATTCCATTATACGAGCAGATTCCGCCCTTCATATTCTGCCCCTTGGACATGGAAAGAGTAGTATAAAAATGCTCCACATACTGTCTGTAGGGTTCCTTTAATTCAATATTACCGATATTGGTGACCGTAGCCGAGGTCGCCCTTGCCGAAGCCCCATACACCTGCTTCATCACAAAATTTTTTATGACAAGAGGAACCGCCCGCAGTATCCAGTTTTTTTCATTGGATACATTATAGGACATTATGTTGTTAAGATTCTCTGGTGTAATCTGCTCCTTTAAATCCTCTGACACAATCTGAAGCACCTCGGAAAAAGTATAGCTTTCCTTTTCCGGTTTAAAGGTGGCAAATACCATGGCGAAAAAATTTTTCATGGTATGAGAATCATAATAGGGTCTTAAGTTCACCGGAACGCAACAACGGATAGGTACCTTGGAAGGAGACTCTTTCAGATACTCCTTATAGACCGCATAGACAAACGCCCCTACTAAATACTGGTTAATGGTAACACCATACTGCCTGCCGGCAGCCTTTAACTGGTCAATGGGCAGATAACCGTGCACCACTCCCATTTCCCCCTTAGGAAGCCTCTCCCCGTTTAAGGTCAATGCCTTTTCTGATTTGTAAACCTTTGCATGTCCCTTTTTGAAGTTTTTCACATAACTGTCTTCCTTATCCAGAAAAATGCCGGAGGATATCTTATCCTTATCCACCTTCAAAATATCCGGATACCGGAGACGAAGATACTGGTATATCAGCTCTTTCAAAAAGGTAATCCCCCCTGCCCCGTCTGTCAGTGCGTGAAACACTTCCAGATTAATACGGCATTTATAATAAGTAACCCGGAACATATAATGGTTATTCCTGCTCTTATCAATATAAGCTCCAGGATGGGAGTATTCCTCCCTTACAATGGGTGCCGGTCTTGTATTTTCCTCAAAATAATACCAGAACACCCCCATCCGGAGCCGCATACGGAACACGGAAAACTGTGGCAGAATCCGGTTCAGCGCCTCCTGCAGCAGCACCCTGTCAACCTCCTCCGTCAATGTAACAGATATCCGGTATACATTGGTCATATCCTCTGTTGCAATAACCGGAAACAGATTCGCCGTATTATCCAGCTTATCCCATGCCAGCTGTTCTTTTCGAAGGCTCTTTTTATCATTCTTCTTGTCTTCACTCTTTTTCATATTATTCTATCCTTTATTATCCTAAAACGGTTATAATCTTCCTAACCGCCGATTTTCACAGTAATCTAATATCTGCAATCTGTTTTAGTATACCATCTATCAGCGAAAAAAAAAAGACGTCAGCCACAGAAACTGTGATTAACGCTTTCTCCTGGTTACCGTTCTGACCTGCATAATGCTGACGGCAGCGAAGCTGCCAAACATAATTTTTACTATCGGAAGCTTTTTGAAATTTCATGCCTTTTGCTGCTTTCTTTGTATACATCAGCCATG
>ULOF01036170.1_pt1 | contig 20347 bp, 18 predicted proteins | sample 1952371 | NCBI WGS metagenome assembly ULOF01 (sample SAMEA4835597, study PRJEB28245) | human gut metagenome | biome: gut microbiome; material: fecal sample | place: Denmark | collected 2008 | reverse complement strand
CTTCACTTTCAACCGTGTAGATATACGGATTTATCTTGTTGCCGCCTTTTGAATCAAACGTTACGGTATATTCGACAATGCTCCAACTTGCACTTAACGAAACGTTGCCTACGCTACCTTTTGCGATTTTCTCGACTTCGTTGCCCTCGTCGTCAAACCATCCGTCAAAGGAATAACCGTCTTTTATCGGAGCAAGCAAAACGATATCGTCCGACTCTATTGTGTACGAGTTCGGATTCGGATTATTCTTTCCACCCGCAAGGTCGTATGCGATCGAATACTTTTCAAGTTTCCAAGCGGCGTAGAGCGTGATATTTCTTCTTTCGGAGCAGTCAATTTCGTCCACTTTTTCGCCCGACAGATCTTCGTTTTCATACCAGCCGTCAAAAACGTATCCTTTCTTTTTAGACTCGCCGAGCGTTATCGTGCCGTCGGTTGCGGTGTAGGAAGTCTTGTTTGCTGTGGCAATTCCGCCGTTCGTTTCGTATTCTACGGTGTATACTTTCGCCCTCCAAACCGCAGTGAGCGACACCGGCTCGACGTTATGCGCTTTTATGCTCGTCACGGGCGTAGCGGTATCGTCAATCCAACGCACGAAATCGAAGTCCTCTTTCGTTGCTGGCAACAACTCGAACTCTTCGCTTTCGATCGTCGTGAACGACGGATTGTTTTCATCGTTAACGCCACCCAAAGTATCGTATTTCACTTCAAATCTTTGCGGAGTCCATTTTGCGTACAAATCGATATTTCCGCTTGCACCCTTTTTGAGTTCCGCAAAGCTCTCGCCCTCAAAGTTTTCGTCGATATACCAACCTTCAAAGACGTAAAACTTTTTCGTAGGCGTTTGCAAAGTCAGCGCCTCGCTTTCCACGGTATATTTGTATTTTCCGTCGCAATTGGTATTGTTTATCGAGTTCAATCCGCCGAAAACGTGATAAGTGACGTAGTATTCGACCGCGCGCCATTTCGCATAATAAGTTTTATCTCCGTAGTTTCCGATTGCGATGCCTGTTTCGCTGTTTCCCGAAAAGATCTCGCTTGCAAACCAACCCTCGAAAATATAATGCTCTCTGTTTGCGTCGTCAAAAGTTATTGCGGTTTCGATATTATAGTTTTTCGTCGCAACGGTTTCGCCTGCCGATACGAAAGTAACCGTATACTCGTGCGGAGTGTAATTTGCACGCACCGTCACGTCTTCGAGAATATTTTCAAAATTCGTTCTATCCCACGCGCCGTCGTACCCCGTTTTTGCGGAAGGTTCGGGAATATCCTCAAGCGATTGACCGTGAGCCACCACTCTTACGACGGGTTGAGAAATGCCGTCGTCGAATGTCACCGAAAAGTATTTCTCGTTTATCGTCAGCGTGGTATTCATATCCGCAATCGGCTCGTAGTTTTCACTCGTTTCAAATTTTGCGGTTATATCGTAAACGCCGACGTCGCGTTGTCCGTTTCCTACGTACGTCACGTTCACGCCGCTTGGCAATTCACCCTTTTCATACTCAATAAATGCGCCGTGGAGTTGACCGTCCCAATCGATTACGACGGCGTCAAACGTAATGCCTTGAAGAATCGCTTTCTTTATTTTGACCGTCGCGCTGAGCACGAGATCCTTATATCCGTCCGCTTTTATCGTTGCCGTAACGACGTATTCGCCTGCGTCGACGTACGAGGTTTGCTTGTCGTAAGTGACGAGCGCACCCTCTGGCAAAGTGCTTTCGTCAACCTTGACTTCGTGAGCGTTGCCGTCGTAATAGCACTCGACGCTATCAAATTTCACGTCCGACAAATCGTCAAGTTCTTTCCACTTTGCATAAACGGTTATATTGCTTGCCAAAACGAAATTATCAAAATCGATATCCGCTCGCGTCGTAAGGTCGGAGTCGGAACACCAATACAAAAATTCATAATCCTTTTTAGAAGGCGCAGGCACTTTATCGCCCTTGCGCCATACAACGTTATCTTCGCCGTTGTTCAGAACAAACGTTATGGTGCAGTCGGTCGAATTAAGCAAGTCTTTCATGTTTTGCGTGTCACAACCCGATAAAGAAACTAGGATCAGAATACATACAATTGTTGCCAATACAAATGAAAAATGCCGTTCGAAGACGGCAGTTCTTGCGTATTTCATAATATAATTCCCCTGTCGCTTTCGCTCATTTGAAAACTTATACTTATGAAATTTAGCACACGCCGCCGATGAGGTCAACTTATTTGCCCCGAATTTTGACATTTTTTGTCAAAATCGTCCAAAAATCACGTTTTATTTAACAATTGTCTTTTATATTCTTGTGCAAATTTTAACCGTATCGAATTCGATGCGTTTAGAAAATAAGCAAGACACGACTATTGTACCATGGCACAAAAAACGGATAAACGTATCTATGCGTTCGGCATATTTCGGTACGCCGTTTCGTTTGAAGACGATGCAAACAAAAATAAAAAACGATGCAAACCGCATCGTTTTTTATTTCGTTGTTTTTAGTGCTATTACGCTTCCTTGATTGCGCCGACGGGGCAACCGTCCTCACAAGCACCGCAATCGATGCATTGCTCGGGATCGACAACGTATTTGCTATCGCCTTCTGCAATTGCTCCGACAGGGCAAGTATCTGCGCAAGCACCGCATTGGATGCACTCATCGCTGATAACTCTGGGCATAGTTTTATCTCCTTACAAAATATATTCGCTTTCGCTTGCAATTATATTAGCACACCCCACGGCGTTTGACAAGTCATAAAATCATTTTGCAAAAGATATTTTGCTCAAATCGGATACAACTCGAATCGGCACGAAGCAAGGCGCACTCTTCTTATTTCGTATTTCTTATTTTCTCTTTCGATAATCAAATTTGGTTTATACGCGCACGTTTTGCAGTCGCAATCGAAGATAGCCTTATACGGACAATGTGCAAAAGTCATCAGCGGAATATCCTCGTCTATGGCAACTCTTTCAAGACTATCGTCTGCGGCAAAGTCCTCGTATTCACAAGACGGCACATACGCCTTTGCTCCCAATCTTTTGACTTCGCGCTCGGCAAAAACGTTTGCGATATTGTGTCCCTGAGCGGCAATCACTTCACAGCCTTTCTTTGCGAAGTACAACCCGTAAGCATTTTCGCTTGCAAGTCGCTTGATATTGCTTTCTTCGAGGGCTTTTTCAAGCACCTTCAAGTCTTTTCCCGTTGCGTAGATCGGCAAATCGAGCACGACGTTCTTCGGATCTATATCAAGCAAATCAAGCGTTTTCTTTATGTATTTTGCATCGTATACGTCGGGTTTAAGCAAGATTTTTTCGTTTGCACGCACCAATCCAGTTCCGATTTTTTCGCTCTTTACGACATGGAGCACATCACCGTCTATGCGTTTCAAGTCGTTCAGTTCACTCAAAAGTTCGCCTGCTTTTTTCTCGTCAAAAGTCACTTTTTCGGGTGCGTTCGAGCGCACGATTTTTTCTTTTAAGTCGGACAAAACTTCTCTTCTCAAAGCGTTTATCACCGATTTTGCCACGAACACGCCGTCGGTATCCACGCTGCAGCAATTCACAAAAAAGCCGCTGTCGCCGACCTTCGAGCAAGCGTTTGCAACGTCGTTTGCACTCATAGGCGCACTCAACGCCTTTTCAAGATTTTGCTCCGTGCTCTTCTCGACCGAAATTGCATTGTTCGAAGTCTGCGTCGCCTTGATTTTGAGCGGCAACCCGACTTTCGCTTCAACGACGAGATCTATGGGCACGAATCTTTGAGCTTTGAAAAGTTCCTCGTCAGCCTTTGCGTCGAGAATGATATTCACTTGCCACCCTGCTTTGACTTTCGTCTTGGTGACGAACGAATACGCCCCGTTTTTGCAAGGTTTCGGCTCGCCTATTCCCAAACTCGCCTTTTCCTTGTCCTTGTCAAAGAACTTCAATCCGTCGCCCTTTGCGAGCGGATATTTCGTTGCGATTTCGATCTCGAACAGTCCGTCCTTAAATTCCTTTACGCTCCGCACGACGCCTATTCTCACGCCGACGTGATTATTGAATCTTTTTTCTACGACGTTCGGAGTTCCGTCGTCGAGATACGCTCTTTTTAGATACTCTCCTCTCGAAAAGGCGATTTTGAGAGCAGATTCGCTCTTGTCGTCAAGCATTGCATCTTGCCCTTTTTCTATCTCGTCTATTGCCTTGCGATAGGTTTGCACCGCGCACGCAACGTAGCCTTTTCTTCTCAACCTTCCTTCGATTTTGAAAGAACACACGCCTGCGTCCGCAAGTTGTTTTAGCGACGAATACAGGCACAAATCTCTTGCGCTGAGCAAATATCCGTCGTACGTTTTCCCCTGCGCCGATGCACGATACGGCAAACGACAAAGTTGCTTACAAAGCCCCCTGTTTCCGCTTGCGCCCTGCTCTTTTGACGACAGATAGCAATTGCCCGAAAACGCCGTACAAAGCGCGCCTTGCACGAAATATTCGATTTCGAGATCGGTGTTATCTCTTATCGCTTTTATATCTTCGAGTTTGGTTTCCCTTGACAGCACGACTCTTGAGAATCCTGCCTCCTCAGCCACTTTCGCGCCGTAGAGGTTGTGGATGCCAAGTTGCGTACTTGCGTGCAAGACTATGCCGTCAAAACACTCTCTCAACACTTTGCATACGCCGAGATCTTGCACCAAAAAAGCGTCGACTTTTGCGTCAACGGCAACTTTAACCAGCGGAATAAGATCTTCAAACTCTTGATTTTGCAAAATCGTATTGATCGTGACGTAAACTTTCACGCCGTAAAAATGAGCGTACGCAACGATATCTGCGATATTGTCGCAGTTGAAATTTTGCGCTTTCATACGCGCGTTGAAATTGTCAAGTCCGAGATAAACGGCGTCTGCTCCGCTTGCGACGGCAACGTAAAAAGCCTCTTTATCTCCTGCGGGTGCAAGTAGTTCAAGCATATTTAGAGTATATCACACACTCCGCCTCCTTGCAATCGCCTCGCACAAATCGTTTGCTCAATTAGTTTGCTCATTTTCAAAACGGTGTTATAATCTTTTTATGATTCATCTTTTATGTCCGAAATGCAAAACTTCTTTATCCCTTCGAGGTCGCGACGGCGTATGCCAAAGCGGTCATCTTTACGACCGCGCCAAAGAGGGATATTTTTATCTTCTGCCGCCCAAATCCAACGCACCCGGCGACAACGCCGAGATGGTGAGAGCAAGACGGGATTTTTTGGATTGCGGATATTACGCTCCGCTTGCCGAGCAAATCGCAAACGAGATAAACTCACGATTTGACCGCCCCGTAACCCTCGTGGACGCAGGCACGGGAGTTGGCTACTATTTGTCGAAAATCATCGAAAAAAGGCAAAACCACGACGACGTCTACATTGCCATCGACATATCCAAAAACGCAGTAAAAATCTGCGCAAAGCGCAATCCCGAAGCGGAATGTGCCGTTGCAAGCGTTTACGATATGCCTCTTGCCGACGAGTTTGCCGACGTCGTGATCTGCGTGTTCTCGCCTTTTGCTATGGATGAATACGCTCGAATTTTGAAAAACGGCGGCATATTGATTTTGGCGTACCCTTGCGAGAATCATCTTATAGAACTTCGTCGCGTACTGTACGAAAACGTGCGTAGCGTAGCAACGTCGCTTCCGGGCAGCACCCTCACACTTCTGAGCCAAAACGAAATCACCTATTCTTTCAATCTCGACTCGAGCAAAACGATATCCGACTTGTTGACGATGACGCCCTACGTTTATCGCGCTCCGAAGTCGTCCGTCGAAGAGGTAAAAAGCAAAACTTCGCTCGCTCTGACCGCCGATTTTTGCCTCTGTACGCTTGAAAAAACAATTCGTTGACAAACGCTGTATATTTTTATATAATACATTTTGTTATAGATTGAAAAATCCTAACGAAAGGACGGAAAATTATGGACGAAATCAAAACCGATGCAATGCAAGATTGCACCGAAACGCAAGAAGTTGCAAACGAGCAAACCGACGCCGTGGCAGAGGACGCTCAACCCGCTCAAGAGCCTCAAGGCAAAAAGAAAGTCAAATTGCCCAAAGGCTTACAAAAACTCGTTGACAAAATCAACTCCAACGAGAACGTGCGTCAAATGGTGGTATTCACGCTGTTCAGTTTCATCTGCGGCGGCTCGCAACTTATCATAACGCTCATTTTGCCAATGCTTCTCAAGTTGAGCAGCAGCCCCGTATTGCAAGCGGCATTCCCCGGATTCTATATCGGAAGCGTTCCGCTCTTCCAATACCTCGGAAAAGACGGCTTAGGCGGCGTATCCGACTTCATCGGCTTTTTGGTCGGTTCGGTAATCGGACAAGTCCTCACATTCATTCTCAACAGAAAGAAAACTTTCAAGTGCACCAACAATATCGTGGTTTCGGGCATTATGTACACGATCGTCGCGGTCGCAATCATCTTTGCACAAACTCTCGTTTGCGGCGCAATCCTCAACGCTCTCAACAACGCAGTTCCCGATGCAAGCGATTTCTTGTCGGGAACGGTATTCAACCTCGTAGCGCAAGCGGTTTCGGGCATTCTCGGTCTGGTTATGAGTTTCCTCGGTAACAAATTCCTCGTTATGCGCAACTGGGGCGAAAAGAAAAAAGCAACGGAAGCAACCGAATCTTCTCAAGAGACTTGCGCATGCTGCACTTGTGAAGACTGCCAAAGCGACGACTCTTCCGCACTCGATCAAGCCGCATCCGACCAAGAATAATCAACGCATACAACTCAAAAAGAACGGACGATTCATCCGTTCTTTTTTTATGGATTGCAAACACACTGCGTGCACGTTTCTTTTTGCCCAACCACACGTTTTTGCGCAAGCGCAAAGTATGTTTGGATTACGCTATTGTAATGCACGTCTATGACGTGCTTCCGTTGTCGCTCCGTTTGTACTCAACGCAAACACACTGCGTGCACGTTTCTTTTTGCCCAACCACACGTTTTTGCGCAAGCGCAAAGTATGTTTGGGCAAAAAGAAACACCCTCACAAGTGAGGGTGTTTGCGTTGGCAGGAGCTATAGGAATCGAACCTACACAGTGGGAGTCAGAGGCCCAAGTGCTACCACTACACCAAGCTCCATCGCGTGTGTTATTATATATCAATGCTCAACGTTTTGCAATCGATTTTGCCAATCGTAAATAAAAAATAATGTCGTAAACGATAAATTTTGAGATAAATGCCTTGTTTTTGTTGCAAAAATGCGCCAATTGTTGTATATTGCAAAGGCAGTCGGATTTATTGAATCTGTTTTGCAAAATATTATCGGGGTGTAGCGCAGTTTGGTTTGCGATAAGAGCGGAAACAAAACGAGCGAAATACCAAGAATAGATAAGATTTCAAATCGACTGTAAAAAACGCAAGACCTAGCGGAAATGCGCGACGCGCTCCCAAACTCGCTACGGTGCTTGTAAAAGCAAATTTATAATATCGGGGTGTAGCGCAGTTTGGTTTGCGATAAGAGCGGAAACAAAACGAGCGAAATACCAAGAATAGATAAGATTTCAAATCGACTGTAAAAAACGCAAGACCTAGCGGAAATGCGCGACGCGCTCCCAAACTCGCTACGGTGCTTGTAAAAGCAAATTTATAATATCGGGGTGTAGCGCAGTTTGGTAGCGCGTACGGTTCGGGACCGTAAGGCCGCGAGTTCAAGTCTCGCCACTCCGACCACAAACTTCGCTGAGTGCATACATTGTGTGCACTCAGTTTTTTTATATCCGTTCGACTTGCGCTTGCGCATACGTCAAAACGGATATAAAAATGAGCACGCTTTGCGTGCCGAAGTTTGTGCCGTGGAACTAGCGATAGCGTATGTACCACGAAACACGAAGTGGCTCGAACCAATATATATTACACGATTCACTGTTTTCATTTTCTCTTGCGTACCCAAGGCGCAAGTGATATAATTCTCTCATTGAAATACGGAGGCAAATATGGATCTGAAAAAATATTATCCTCAACTGATACAAACCATTCAAAACGCCGTACGCATCAAAACAGTGCTTGACGCGCCCGTACCCCGCGGTCCTTTCGGACAAGGCAACAAGGATTGTCTCGAATACGTATTGTCCGTTGCACAGGATCTCGGATTCCGCACGGTGAATCTTGACGGCTACTGCGGGTATGCAGAAGTCGGCGAGGGCGACGAACTCGTAGGCATCGTCGGGCATCTCGACGTAGTTCCCGAAGGCGACGGCTGGAAATATCCGCCATATTCGGGCGCGCTTGAAGAAGGAGCGATATGGGGTCGCGGCGCGATCGACGACAAAGGCCCTGCCATCATCTCTCTGTTTGCAATCAAGGCTCTTATGGACGACGGCTTCAAATTCAACAAGCGCGTGCGCGTGATCTTCGGCTCGAACGAAGAAACGGGCTCACTTTGCATGGAGCATTATCTCAAAGTGGACGAACCCATTTCCTACGGCGTTTCTCCCGACTCGGAGTTTCCCGTCATCTTTGCAGAAAAGAGCATCAACAGCATAGAGATCAAAGGCGAATCCTCGGACGGCAAAGGCGCAAAACTCGTAAGTCTTGACGGCGGCATCGTCATCAACGCCGTTCCCGACGTATGCACTTTCACCGTTGACGCAAACAAGGAAAATCCGAGCGACGTCGTCTCGAAGATACTCGCCTCTCTCGATGCAAATTCGATAAAGAGCGAACACTCGATAGACGGCTCTACGATCACCTTCACAGTGCACGGCAAAGCGGCGCACGGATCAGTTCCTCAACTTGGCATAAACGCAATCTCGTACGCTCTTAACGCATTGAACGGCGTCGTGGACAACGACTTCGTGCGCGTCTACAACAAGTATATAGGAGTGTGCGTACACGGCGAAAAACTCGGTTGTTTCGCAGAAGACGAGTATGGCAAGATTGCCGTCAACGTCGGATTGTGCAAATACGAAAACGGCAAATTTTCAATCAAGATCAATTCCCGACTTCCCTTCACAACCGACACGAACGCTATGTTTAACGGCATAAAAGCAACGCTTAAAGACGAGGTTTGCGCAAAAGTCGTTTTGATGGGACAATCCGAAGGCTTCAAGATCGATCCCGACTCGGATATGATAAAAGTGCTTGTCAACGCCTATAGAGAAGTCACGGGCGACGCGACCACAAAGCCCATATGTTCGGCAGGCGGAACTTACGCCCGCGAGTTCAACAACTGCGTTGCCTTCGGTCCTGAAATGTCCGGTTACGGAGAAATGATAATCCACCAACCCAATGAAAGATTGACTCTTTCGGCAATGGAAGCAATCTTCTCCATCTACACCAAAGCCTACGCCGACCTCATCTCCAAGGTGAGTTTCAAATAAGGTCTTCGTTAGCATTTATTTCATCGTTACCATACAAAAAAACTACGCAAAACGAAAAAAGCGAGAGCGTCCACGCTCTCGTTTTTTTCTTTTACGCATTTGTCAAAAATAGAATTTCTGATCGCTCTTTTTGCTTTGAAGCGACGAGAGCAACTTGTCGTAAAGGTTGCCGAGATAGTATTTCATATTCGGCGAAGCCTTGAGTGCGTCCACCGCAACGTCGGGAGAAAGCGCGCTGTAAAAGTCGTACGCAATGCGGTATCTTTCCGAATAGTTTTCGAGTTTTTCGCCGCTGTATCCGTATTTACTCTCATACTCCTGCTGTTCTTTCTCTTTTTCCTGTTTTTTCTTTTCGAGGTCTGCGACGTAATCGTCGATTTTCTTCTGCCTATCCGATTGGAAAGACTCGTTCTTTTTGCGTATTTCGTTGTTATACTCCTCGTACTCCTTGACTTTATCGTCCCTCTCGGATTTAAGTTTCGCTATAGACTCTTCGAGATCCTGTGCGGATTTGAGGTCGAGTTGATCGAGAGCCTCGTCTCTATCTCTTTGCAATTTCGAGATTTCGGAGTCGATTTGAGCGACCGCGCCGATATACGATTTTTCCGCTTCGGTGGCGGAGGAAAGGTGTTGCTTGTTGAGTTCGTCTATGCGATTCGTTGCCACGCTGCTTCTTGCCATACCTCTGCGGATAGAGTCGTCGTTTGCTTTTTCCTTGAGTTCGCTATAGAGTTTTTCGAGGTTTGAATAACTGTCCGAGAGCGATTCTCTTGCGGATTTTTTATTTTCTTGAAGAGCGTCGAGTGCGTCGAGATATCTGTCGTTGATTTTGGTTTTCGACTGATTTTTTTCGCTATCGACCGCGCTTTGCGCTCTTTTTCGGATACTCTCGTCGCTCTCGGGCGTGTATTCGATTTCCTTAAGTCCCGATTCCGTCGGAAACAGTTTATCGAAGTCGATCGGCTCGTCCTTTGGAAGAGAGTCGTTATATTTTTTCTCGAGGTCTGCGAGTTTTTTTGCAACGTCCGTCTCTTTGGTGAGTGCGTCGTTGATTTTGCCTTGTCTTTCTTCTTCGAGTTGCTTGTCCGTTTTGAACAAGTCCTTAATTTCGTCCCACAATGATGACATAATATTTCTCCTATGCTGATGGATTTTCGAGTGCGCTCACTCTTTGCGATAAACTCTCGACGGACAATTTCAGCGCGGTCAACGTCTTTTCGAGAGCGGTGATTCTGATCGTGAGTTCTTCCACTGACGATACGATTTCGTTGAAGTTCATAGCGTCCTCCTTTCCACGTCGAGATCGACGGCAAGCGGCGCAACGTATGCGTTCTGCTCGGTGGATTTGATCTTAAATTGCACCCTCACGCCGCACTTTTCCACGGGGATATACCGTTGCTCGTCGCCACCGTTCACGGCAAAATCATATTCTTTTCCGTCAAGCACCACGCCGAGCGTAATCGGGTATTTTGAAAAAATCGATACTCCGCGCACGGTTTTATACGTTGGCGATCCGAGCGTCGTTTCGGGGCTTTCGTACACTTTTTCGGTTGCCGCTCCAAACAGTTTTCCGCTTTTAGAGATCATTCCGAGCCTATGCTTATTGCCGTCGCCAAAGGTGCATATCACGTCCGAACCGTTTGCGGATTTGACCGAGCAAAAACTCGAAACCTGCACGCCGGAGAGCACCGACACGTCCTTGGTTTCGGTGTCGAAAACCACCACTGCGTTGTTGTTTTCGCTCTCGATTTCATCGAGCCTGCACCCAAGATAATACTTGTTTTCGAGGTATCCTCCGCACACGAATCTCTTGTCCGAAATGATTGGAAATTCCTTTCCCACTCTCACTGCGTCGTAGCCGTCGAAAGCGTAAACGCCGTCCTCGGCGCAAAACATAATTTTATCTCCGCATAGCACGATCGAGTCTTTATATATACGTCCCGTATCGGTAAACACCTTTTTCATGATAAAATCGTTCTGATCGCCGTATGCAGTGAGTCGCAAAATTCCATAGTCCCTGAACACGTACAGATAGTTGAGGAAGGACACCACTTTGATTGCGCTTCCCAAGTCGTCGGCAAAGTTTATATAACCGCCTTCTGTAGGCGACACTTTCCAATTCGACGGATCGAAGTCGTCTGAAAACCACACCTGATTATTTACGCCGCTCACCGTTCCGAACACTCTTTCGTTATGCACTGCGATAGACGAAAATTTCGGTGCATTCGAGCAATAACTGACGACGTTGTCGTTGACGATAAAAAGTCCGTCGTCGCAAGACGACACGAGCAGCACGTCGTTGCTTTTATAGTTATAGTTGACGGCGTCGGGGCTTCCCGACAGATAGAAGTTTTCAAACTGATGCCACGTGTCTTGCTTAAACATAGACGTATACCACACGCTCGTATCCGCAAGCACGACCACGAGTCTGTCGTCCGAACGTTTGAACGAGTCGGAGAGCTTTCTATAGTGAAACACGTTTACGATTTTCTTATCCGTTGCGAAAGTCGGATATTCGTGTCTTATGAGGCTCGGAAAGACGTAATAACCGCTTGCGGGATCGATTCCGATTTTCCCGTTTATCACGCCTTTTTCAAAAGCGAAATTGTGGCAGGATTTCGCATATGCAAGCCCCGTCACCGATTCGTCCGACGAGTTGACGATTCCGTCAAACCCGACGCGTATTCTTTTTTTATAGGTTTTCACGTATTTCACGCCTGCCACCTCCTCGTTTTCATGACGAGGTTCCTCCCCTTATAGCGCATCAACCCGATTTGCGCTCTGAAGTCGGAGTCGAAACTTTTTGCGAGGTCAAACATTTTGTTTTGGAAGTAGAATTCTGCGAGCGCGCCGTTGACAAGCGCGGATTTTGTAAGTCGCATATCGTTGATTTCCCCCTCGAAAGTCAACTCGGTTTGCGGCATATAGGCATACGTGATTTGCGCCGCTCCCGTCACGTCGCAAAAGATTTCCTGCGCTCCGCAAAAAAAACTTTTCTTCTCGTCGCCCTGCACGATTTTTATGGGGTACAGAATTTGTTTCGACAGCGTAGAAGATGCGATTTTTCCGTCCTGAAAAGACACCGATTCCGTATGAACGAGCGGCAGATAATCGCTCACGATTTCCCTGTAGATTATATTTATACAAGCGAGCAATCTGTTTTTCAATTCGGTTTTTTGAGCGTCGAGATTTTGCTCGTTTGAAAAGTCGGTTTGTCCCATTTTGGTCAGGCACTCGCCGACGACGTCTTTGATTTTCATATTATTCCTCCACGGCGGCGAGAACGTTTTGGCGCGATCGTTTTGCATTTTCGATTTCCAATCGCGCGTTTTCGGCCTCTATTTCCGCAATAAGTTTATTGAGGTTTTCAAGCCTTGTTTTTCTTGCGTACTCGATAGCACGCGCGTCAAGGCGCTCGAAGGGCAATGCGATTTGCATTGCCCCGTTTGCGTAGATTTCGTATCTGTTCTTTTTCCGATTGAAGAAAAGTTCGTATCTTCTATCGACGCTTTTCAGCCTTGCGGCGATATTGAACAAATCGTGTCTTACTTTTTGAAGTTCCATCTTAGATCCACTCTGCCACGAGCGTTATATCGCTGTTGACGGGAGTTGCGAAGTTGTATTCAGCGCCGTTGAGATTCCAGCAGTCGAAAGTTTTGCCCGTTTTGGTGGGAGTTGACGGTAGCACCGCCTTGCCGCCGGGCGTCACCATTTGAGTAGGCACGGTAGAGCCGCCTTTTGAATCGAAGGTGACGTAGTAATAGTCGGTATCGTTGCCCGTAAAGGAGAGTTTTGCCTGACCCATCGGTCTTTCGCAGAGCAAGTCGGCGTATTTGACGAGCGTTGCGCTGTAGCACGCCTTGCCCGCAACCTGATGAAGCACCGTGCCGCCTTCTCCTTCGAGCCAACGCCAATCGCAAAGTTGATGGAGCTTGAAGTCTTGGCTGTTGAGCAAGTACATATCGTTGTCGCCGACGAATCTGTCCGCAACGAACGGAATACCAGAGTAAGACAACGCCTTATAGCCGCCGTCAAGGGTGAGATAGTCGATATTCGTGCGGTTTTTGCAGAGTGCGTCGACGTATTGTTTTCTCATCTTGTACGAAGCGACGATAAAGTCGATAGTTCCGCCCGCATTCTCTTCCACTGCGTCGATAGCGTCCTGGATTGCTCCGATGCTGACGGTTTTTGCGATGCTCTTGGTGTAGGGTTTGAGGAAGGAGTAGTCGCTTCTCTTGAGTCCGTAGATATACTCGCTGTTTCCGAAAATTGCTTCGAGACCCGTGATTTCGTTACCCTTCGAGCCTTGAACGTAAATCTTGTAGCCTGCGCCGTACACGCTCGAAGCGGATTGAGAAAGCGTAACCACATTGGTATCTCTGTCGATAGATACGATACGAGAGCCGGAAAGCGCGGTCTCTTTGACGCCGCTTGAAGAGTACACGTCGATAGTCATACCTTCGATAAGAGCCTTGATGCTGTCAACCTTGACGGTGTTTTTGCTCGTAGTTGTGTTTGCCACGGTAGTTGCCAACAGACCGCTGCCGTCGCCGTAGAGCATACGACCGAAGTTGAATTTGCTTGCTTTGAGCAAACCGTCCATTTCTGCGTTGAGGAGGTTTACGAAAGCGCCCGCGTTGTTTTGAGATGCGCGGATAGCCTTATCGGAAAGTTCGATTTTGCCGAAAAGGTTTTTGAGGGTGAGGGTAAATTGCGCATAGTTGTTTCCGCCGCTTTGGGGGAGGTTGTCGTTCTCTTCGCCGCTTCCGACGCCGCCGTTGATGCCGTAAGGAGCGAGTTTTTTGACTTCTTTGCCCCAAACGTCCGCTGAGGTTTGACCGATTTTTGCAAGGAGCGGATTTACGCCGACGTTGAGTTGATCGGCAAGTACGCCGAGATAAAAGGTTTTCAGAGCCTTATCCGCAGTTGAAATTGTAACCATAATTTAGATTCTCCTGTTATTCGTTATTTTTCAAAAACAGTCTGCCTGCTTCTTCTATGCTTCTGATTTTTCTCGAGGGTGCGACGCATTGAAGCCCGTCCGCCGAAAGAGTTTTTGGCGGTTGCCCTTCACGAATATCTTTCAAATAAGTCGAGATAATCGCGTCTTTGACCTTACTCGATTGAAGCACGTAGTCGTTCAAAAATTGTCCGTCTTGCATCAGTTGCTCGGGCGTTCTGAACTTGTCGATAAGCACTTGCATAAGCGCGATATTCAAGCAATTTTTGTCTTGCTTAAGTTCGGGACTTTCGATGATTTTGCGTGCGATATCTCTCGCAAAAGGTTTTGCGGACGGGGTATTTTCAAAAAACTTATCCACCGCAACCTTAAACGAATCGTCGTCAAATCCCTGATTATCGTCGTCTTTTTGCGCTTCGAGTTTTGCCAATTTTTGTGATTTTTTGGTAAACTCTTTTTCAAGTTCACGATATGCTTTAAGCAACTCTTCAGGGTTTTTGAACTTGCCGAAAGACTTGTTATTGTCTTGTTTTTCGGTGTCCTCTTTTTCGTTTTCGGACGCCTTGTCTATGGCATCGATATTTTCATCTATTGCTTCAACGGTGACTTTATCCGTCGGAATTTGACTCATAAAGTCGCCGTTTTGCACTTCGTCGCTCAAAATAGCGTTTACGATCGCTTCGTCCACTTTGATTGCGCCTTTTGATTCGATGCCCTTTTTTATTGCGTTTTCAATTTGCTTGTTGTCCATTTTTCATCTCCTCGTCAAGCCTTTCCTCGAGGCTGTTTACGTTGCTCTTAAATCCCAGAAGTTCGGTATGCTTTGCAATGTGTTCCGCCACTCTGTCGCGCAACGCTTTGTTTTGAGTGCACTTTGATGACACGCACATTCTCACGTGCTCTGCGATATGAATCGCGTGGTCGTCGTAGAAGTCGCACGCCACGTCTTTTTTGAGCATGTCCATGTTTTCTTTGAGAGCCTTTTTCCTGTGCATCTCGTCGTTGTTTCTTCCGTCCTCCCAGTTTCCGAATCCGAGAATTTCAAATATTCTCGTTTTCGTGGAATCGGGAAGTTTTCCGTTCTCGTCGGCAAACAGACCGAGTTTTAGCAAGTCGTACACCATAGCGCGTCTTGCCGAAAGCGTGTCCTCGATATCGCTTATCGTATCAAACACGATATCCTCGCTGTCGATATTTCCTGCCGAGAACGATGCGATTTCCACCTCTCCGTTTTCACCCGTGATGCGTTTTACTCTCGGCACTCTTGCATATTGACGATAGAGTCTCAAAACGTGCTTACCTATGCGCTTAATACACTCTCGCAAACTGTCTGCAGTGAGTGCGATACGCGTATCGTCTTGTTCCAAAAGTAGGGATATAGCCGTACCCGATGCGACGTTTGCAGGCACTTGCGAATACGTCGTCACCTCGCTCACGCCGCTTATCATAACGAACTCGTTGAGCAGTTTTTCCTCCTCTTGCGAGAACTCGCTCGGCACGTGCGTAGGCGATATAAATCTCGGCGGAGTGCTTCCTTGTCTATAAACGACCACCTTTCCCGGCGGCAAACCTTCCTCTTGCAAATCGTCGGTATCGACCGAGCCGTCCTCGACTGCGAAAACTCCCACCGCCATACGATTCATAAACTCGTGCTTTCTGTTTTTGACGGTGTTGTAGGCACGTTGCACGGGGATAATTCTCTCCACCACGGACGTACCGAAAAAGTTTGTGAGGTTATCTATGCACGTCATTTTCGCAAAGGGATATCCGCGCGTTCCGTCCTCGCCGTTGAGATAGGGCATATCTCCTCTGAAGATGAGCGTATCGCCCGCAACGATAGTGAGCCTACCGTTTGGAAAATCGCTCGTAGGTCTTTCGTATTTTTCTATGACAACCACAGCGTTTTCCTTTTTCTCGCTGACGATTTTAGGGATAGAGGCTGTATAGCTCGTTCCGCCGCCCACGTCTTGAGAGTCAAAGGAAAACACGTTGACGTCGCCTCCCTTGACGTCCTTACCCCACAGACTTTTGACTTCCTGTTCGGTCAGCACTTTTGCGTGAATGATAGAGGACTGCTTGTCGATATCCGTGATTGCGATATCTTCGGGGAAGATTTCAAAAGGCGGACAGAGCGCAATCGTGACGTCCCCTTCCTTGATTTTCCCTTCTGAGTCGAGAGCGTGTCCCTTTTGTGCGTCCCAAGTGATTTTGAAAAACGCACTTCCCGTAATCTCGCTCCAAGTGTTTGCGAGCGCGAGTTGAGAGGAAAAGTCGTTTTCCTTGCACACTGCGTCGATAAGTTTCGATGCAAGCGCGGCGGAAGCGACGTCGTCGTCATCTGCCGTAGCAGGGCGCACCTGTGCTTTTGCCTTGACTCTTCCGAGTTTTGCCAACCTTGTTTCGAGGATAGGCGCAATGTGATTGAACACTTCCCTTTCCTGCCAAAAGTATTCTTTTCCGCTTTCCTCTATATCTCCCTTCGAGGAAATCTGCGCAAACTGATTGCCGACCACGAAGTTCATATTCAGTCGCCAATTGAGTTCCACGGAGCGTCTTGCTTCCTGTCTTTTCTTGAAATCCGCGGTAATTTCCGCCACGATTTTTTCTTCTTTTTCAGACATATAAATCTCCTTGTTTTTGCTATAAAAAAGCGACCGCCTCGGCAATTGCAAACTGCCTCGAGAAGTCGTTTCTTATCTTTTTGATTTTTTTAATCGCCGATTTTGGCAATGCGCGTATCTGCGCCATATCGTTTTTACGCCGCGCTTTTTGCAATCGTTTTGTCTTATATCGCGTTATCGTTCGATTTCATATCGCATATCTTTTGCCAAAGTCGTTGCTGTCGTTTTATCGTTTAGCCGTATTTTTGCTTTCTTCTTTTTTGATATCTTCCTTGATTTTCTCAATCAATTCTTTCTTTTCTTTTTGGAGTTCTTCGTCGCTTAAGTCACACTCTCTTTTTTCGCTCGAAATATCGAGATACGCCTTTAGCGCATTCGAGTCGGGCGGACAATATTTTCTTACGATTTTCTTTTTCGTCAGCACGAATTCCCCGTCCTCTTTGATCGAGTATTCCTCTTGCACCTCGTTGTATCTATACCCTTTTGCACGCTTAAGAAGCGACTTCATCAATTCTGTTTCCAAGTCCTTTCCCTCCTGCAATCTCTCATCAGTTTTTCTTTGTCTGTCTGTATAGCGGATTTAGGCGGTGGAGCGGCTTTAGCGGGGCGAGGTCTGCTCATAACGAAATACCTCAACTCGTCAAGCGCGTGGTCGTCGATTTTCTTCGGTCTGTCGTTTGCGCCCCACCAATACCCTTTTAGTTCTCTTATAAGATTCACGCAGGTTTTGAAGATGAATATTTTTGGCGGTCTTTGTTCAAACAAAGACTTTATACGCTGTATTCCACTATATAAATCCTTGTTTACGTTGGTATTCACCAAAATACCTCTTTCGCAAAACAGTTCCGCCACGCTCTTTTGCGAGGCAAGCGTTCGTTGGTTTGCGGCGCTGTCTATGAGTGCGCGAAGCCGTCCTTTCTCGTCGCGTTTCCATCCGAGTTTATCCGCAATCGCAAATATTTTTTCAACGTGTTTGTCAACGGACAATCCCGCCTCGAAATGCTCTGCCACGACGTATATATTCGAGTCGAAATCCACTGCGTAAAAGTGGCAACTCGTGGGGTTCGTGAGTCCCGGGTCTATAGACAATTCGCACTGCCATTCCTTGGGTATATCGAAGGGTTCTATCACGTGAACGTTTTGGTCGAATTCGGGATAAACCAGTCCTTCCGCCGTCGAGAATTTTCCGAATCTTCTCGACAACTGATCCTGCTTTGAAATGCTGCCCTCCATCGCCTTTATCTCGCCTTTGTCGAGATACGGATTGTCGTTCCACTCCATATATTCGCACCACACTTCGGGGCTGTTCGAGGCGTTGAGTTCGATCTCGTCGTACACCCACGTCAACCCTTTCAGCGGCGTCATCGTTCCGAAAATATCCCCTTTTCTGTCAAAAACTCTCATGCGACACTCGTCGTAGATATCCTTTGGCGGTTCTTCGTCAAACCACACGAAATCCAGCGATGCGCCTTGGAATTTTTCTCTTCCCTGATCGCAGGACTTGAACCCGATTTTGCTCGTACCCCCGAAAGCGTTTTTGACGACGATATAATCGATAACGCCGTACTCGGGCGAGCCTTTCTTGCCCTCGGTCATAACGATATCTTCGATATATCTCGGAGCGAGGTATTTGAGCACTTTTGCCTGCGCCACGTCGCGTTGCACCTGCCCCGACAGACTCACCACCCAACCGAACACATTGTCTCTGTTCTGTCTGAAAGGGTGAATCCCTCTTGCGAGCCAAACGCACTCCACCGCGCCGCACTCGGTTTTCCCCGAGCGGTTTCCTCCGAACACCCAACGATTTCTTTTTTGCGAGCGGTGAAATTCCATTTGTTTTTGATGCACTACGTCCTTGTTGTAGTTTGTAAGAGCGTCTTTGCCTCTCGAATCTATTTCTTTTTGGATTTTAATAAGTTTAAGCAATGCGCTATCGTCTTTCATACGCCAAGAATACGACCGTAAAAGTCGAAAAAACAAACAATTATGTCACTTTATTTTTGCGAATCCGACAAAAAAAGCGTTGAAAACTTGTATATAAAGACTTTCAATTTGTCAAAGATTATAGTATTATATGGATATGGAAAAAAGGTGTGCAAAAAATATATCGGCAAAAATTCTCTTTGCGCTGGCGATGATTCTTGCAAGCGTCGCTCTTTCGGTGTGCGTGCTTATGGGCATACTTCTGCCCTATTCTATAGCGTATGCCGACACTGCGCAAGACGTTTTGCTCGCCCCCGTTTCCGACCTTGAAGGCAACGCCTACGCAGGCACTTCCGCTCTGAAAATTTCCTACGACGGCAATTATTTTTACATTCCCGAAAGTTACTATCTCACGGACATAGCCTATGCCGTAGGACAATATTATCAAGTCAACTATTGCGGTTTGACCTGTTATTTAGAGTCCGAAACCGCGCCGACCACTTCTTCGGTCACGTTTGCAGACGGAGTATCTGCCTCCCCCGACGTTCGCCTCACGCTAAAAGACGAAACTTTGGTTCTTTCGGGTCTTGAAATCAATTCCGAATACACGATAAAACTTCTCGGCTATCACACCGAAGATTCGACGATGATTTTCGTATCCGCAACTCTTGACGGAGCAAGCAACTACGGTTTTGCACCGATATCGTCGTTTGAAGGCTTCGTCGTGCCCTATCACCCGATAGCGCAAGCGGAAAGAGAAGAGATTTTGGCAAGGAAGCCTCAACCCGACCCCGACAAAGGCGATATCGTTCCCGGCACGTCGCTCACACTCAGAGTGATACTCATCATCGGCATCGCAGTGCCTGCAATCATCATAGCGATACTTCTCTTCAAGCCCTCCAAAAACGACCGCTCGCAAGGCAAGAGCGTTATGCGCACCGAGCGTCGCAGAGGCGATTTCGACTACGACTCCACCCGCACCTATCGTGACGACCGTTACGATCCAAGAGATCGCGATTACGATCCTCGCTACGATTCTCGCGATCGCGATTACCGTGATTCGAGGGACTACCGTGATCCGCGCGATTATCGTGACCCTCGTGACGACGATTACAGAAGATAATCCCGTTTGAGCGCTACGTCACCGCTTCACTTTACTGTCGATTCAAAAGTTGCCTTATCGGTTATGTTGCCTTATCGGTTATGTCGCCTTATCGGTTATGTCGCATTATCGGTTAAAGAATCTCTTTATCGGTTCAAACGCTCTCTTCTATGCTAAGATGAGAGTAGTTCCTACGGATTCTCCTTGGGATATATTTTTTGTGGTAAACTAATTATACCAAAGATTCGTATGAACTGTTTTTTGTTTAGGTGTTGCACTTGAAAGTATAATTCACCCGGTTCAAAAAAAGCACGGCTCTGCCGTGCTTTTCATATTGATTCAATTTTACTCTTCGTTTCAATCGAACGATTCTAATCATCCACAACTGCGCCACACTCGCAATGTGGATATCG
>ULOF01034294.1_pt1 | contig 20372 bp, 14 predicted proteins | sample 1952371 | NCBI WGS metagenome assembly ULOF01 (sample SAMEA4835597, study PRJEB28245) | human gut metagenome | biome: gut microbiome; material: fecal sample | place: Denmark | collected 2008 | reverse complement strand
GGGATTGCAGTTTGCGGAAACTCAAGAGATTCTTATCACAATCCACTTTTTATGAATCATAAATCCATTTAAATTATTCCAAAAGCTTTTTTTGCATTATTCACTTTTATCAATTCCAACTCTAAAGTGTCTAAATTTAGGTCTTTTATGAACTCAGCCTCTTTTTTTAAATCTCCAAATGGATCATCTGAAGAAAATATAATTTTGTCATAGCCCACGCACTCAACAAGAGACATAAATAATTCTTGTGCACTTTCATATGTGTAATCATTTAAAGAGCAGCATAATTGATTTGGTCTACTTTCAATCAAACCATATAAGAAAGTAAATGGACTCATATCTATCCATACATTATCTCTTCTTGAAATTTCCTTCAATGCCGCTTTATCAAATCGTGCAAAATGTGCAATAACAACATTCCCTGAATAGTTTTCTGCAAATTTCAATATCTGATTCGGCGAGGCATACTCATCATTTCCACAATGAAACACTATTGTTTTATTACTATTAATTGATAGTTTGTCAGCCGGGAACATCATTATAGTCGGATGAATTTTATAGCCCAAGAATTCAGGATAGTTTTTCTCATAAAAATCAACCTGATTCTGAATCGATTTATCAGGAGCCGTTAAAAACGCTAAAGCATACATCCCGTTCTCCTTTGCCATTTGTATAAGTCTTACATTGTCATCACGAAATATATCTTCACCCACATAATGAACAGAATTACAGCCTTCACACATTATAGAATAGTTTCTACTGTCATTATTAATTATTTTACTTTTATGCAATCTCCCATCCACTATCGAATTGTGGCAACAATATTTATTATCAAATGGATTTATGAATAAAACTCCCTTGCCACCACCTATTTCATCCAATTTAATTATATATTCTTCCAAAGAAAGCTTGTGATGTAATACCGCTTGATTTGGAAGTGTTATATGAACGTGTGTATCAATAAACATTTTTCCCTCCGCAATATAAAAGTCAACTTAGTGTCGCTTAAAACAATAAGTTGACTTTCATATCTCTAAACTGCTTTTAGTGCATCCGAATTAGTCATTTGTAACTGCCTGAGAACAAATGGTAACTTTCTTTGCATTCTTAGGTGCAGCAACCTTTACCTTAACAACCTTTCTCTTCATACATTTCACCTCCTCATCTATTCTAATTCCAATTACTTCTATGGCATGGAACTTTACCATACAAATCATTTGACCATGCAATTGCATATGAGCGATTCCACAATCCACACACACCTGAACAACCACATTTACCGCATTCAGAGTCCTCAAATGTTACTTTGCGAATATCATTTAGTATTTGACTATTTCGCCATAAATCAATTAATGAATCTTCTAAGGTTCCAACCTTATAGTTTTTGTGATCCGACAAAAGTGGAAAAGGATAATATTCTCCCAACGCACTTAAATAAATATCATCTCTCGCTTCTGGAGAGAAATAAAATTCATATGGTCTATAGCCATTACTATACTCTTCCCATAATGGTGAGTTTTCCGAATCATCAAGCTGACTTTGAATCTTTAATTCAGGGTGTTTGTTTCTACTTTCTTCTATTAAAACTTGCGCTCTAGGAAGAATTGTCTGATAGTATCTTTTACTTCCTTTTTGATCAGCTTTTCCACTCCAACAAATCGATCCGAATTTAATGATGAATGCACCTATCTCTTTTGCATATTCGACAAAACGTGGAATATCCTCCACATTTTCTTCTGTAACAACAAAAGATAAAATATTGGCGTCAACCGCACCTATAATGTTTGCTATACATACTTTAGCTTTTTCCCAAATCTTTCGTTCATGCTCATAGTCATAAGATGCCTCTATTCCATTGCATGACACTTGTATCATATAGAATTTTTGCAACAAATCTTTATAATAGTCTATTCTTGTACCTGGAATAATTCCGTTTGTAATACATGAGATTAATAAACAGTGCTTTCTTGCGAGTTCAACTATTTGGTCAATATCATTACGCATAAATATTTCACCACCAACAATATTCACACGTATTACACCTATATCTTTGCATTCCTCAAAAAGTTTATCTATTTGCTCTAAAGAAAGCGATGCATTGCGCTCACATTCTGGAACATAACACATTTTGCAGGAAAAATTACACGTCTTATTTAATTGTATCTGCAGTTTAATAGGGGAATAATAACAATTCAATTCATCATATTCCACTATCTCCGTATACTCTTTTAACTCCTCCGGCAATTCATCTCTTTCTACTAACATCAATTCACCGTGCATATCAGGTTCAATATAAAACCACTTTTTTAAATAAGGTTCATATCTGTATGTACAAACCCAATTATTATCATCATCTATAACATCAATAGGACATGTGCTATAATCTAAAAACGACATTCAATCACCCCCAAATTTAACCTATAAATTTGATAATGTAATTATAGCACTTATGTCCATTTTTTCAATCTGTTTTTGTGTAAATTTATTATTTTACAACATACTTTCCCATAAGTAAAGTCATATGCACCAAAAACCATTTAATTTCCGTCAATTAAACTTTTTAGTCACCAAACTTATACGCTACTTTTTTATACTTCCACCATAGTTCCACTCTTAAATTCAACTGTAAATGTTCCATTCTCATGCACCGTTATCTGTTCAATAAGCTTTCTAACCAAGCCGTCATCAAACTCATCAAACTCTGTGGTCTGCTGGTGAAGGAAATCAATTAGTTCTGCCTTCTTTTCCTGTCTACCATTATCCTCGGCAAGTGTTATCTGAATCTGCTCTTTTCTTCATTCAGTCTTTCCGATTCCCTTACAAAATCATCGTAACCCTCTGATGAAGTCGCTCTGTCTACAAGTTCAAGCTGAACCGCTTTTATTTTTTCATCAAGGTCTGCAAGTTCATCATCTGCGCAAATAACCGTCTGCTCCAGAATAGTTTCAAGGTTTGCAATTACAGTGCTTTTCCGCCCCACCACCTTATTGATTGCATTCATAACTGCTGCCTGTAAATCTTCTTCTAAAACAGTAGGTGCATCGCATTCGCCGGGGCCAAATTCCACTCTCGTGCAACACCTCCATACTGTGTATTTCTTTCCCTTGTTGTTCCATGCAATTCTGCGATAAACATCTCCGCATTTCTCGCAGGTGCAGAGGCTTGAAAGATCATACTTGCTACTGAAAATGCGTTTCTTCTTTCCATCCTCGCCACTTCGAAGATTGGCTCTTCGCACCATTTCTTCCTAAACCCTCACATAAAGATCTCTTGGAATTATGGCTTCATGGCTGCCTTCCACATAGTACTGTGGTATTATTCCATTATTGATTTCCCTTTTCTTTTCAAGCAGATTCGTGGTAATGGTCTTTTGAAGAAGGGCATCACCGATATAAACTGACACGACACCATCTTCGTTTCTTCCTATAACGGTCTAAAAACCAAAGGAGCATTCATTACGACACAGAAAAAAAACAGCATGATATCCCCTGATGCGGTATTCTCTCATCTCACTCATCATTAAAGCACTTCCGGAAGAATACAGTTCCCTGGATGCCTTTTATCGTGATGCCGCAAAAAAAGGAACCGTTTCGCCGGATGGCAACGTAAAACACTTTTCGGCTGCCACTATTGAACGATGGTGCCATAATAACAAAAATTCTTCTTTTGGCAACAACCTTCGTGTAATAAGAAGAACTCATAGGTATATGCAAGAAGAAATTGTCGCTAAACTCCAATTAAAAACCAAGATATTTCACGTAGGGCACATGCTCAAATGGAATGCGGTACATATATTATCCGAATTTCCGAATTAGTCGCACTCAAAGAAATATACAACATACCTTATGATGATTTTCTCAAGGACTAAACAACAAATAGAGATATACCGTGTACTTTTCATACACGATATATCTCTATTATTTATTTAACTTTATACTTCCTGCATTTAAGTCCGGTTGTCCGAAAGCTCTGCTTACAGGTATAAACACATTTCTTACACTGCTCATAGTATTCAATCTTGCCATTCACATTCAGAAAATATGCCCAGTACCTTTTCTCCTTATCCGTCATAAGCCTCTACCTCACCTTCCCGGTCTTGGGAACGGAAGGTGCTTTTGCGTCCGGCTTGATGACAGAATCCATTTTAGGATATGCTGCTTCAAATGCCTCTGCCCCAAACTGATACTCTGTGGGTTCTGCCACAGAAGATACCGGTGCTATTGCATCCCGGATATCTGTCACCTGCTCCGGTTTATCAATCTGTTTCTTCTCCATTCTGTCTAATTCCACATCCCTCGCTAAATCCTCCACCTTATCAATGGCTGCGTCCAGATGAAGCACCATAGATTCATATACCTTTTTCTGCCACTGCCAGGGTTTCATGGCAACCTCCGTTTTGGAGAACTTCTTTTCCTTGTCAGAGTAATCCACCTCTTCTTTGTCCGCAACGGTTCTGAACGTATTGGCTACCTTCTGTCCTGCTTCACGCATACCTTTTCCAAAGGAATCAATCTTGGCAATGGTGCGATTGGTATCAGCAATACCTTCTTTGACCTTGTTTCGGATACCTACGAGTTTTTCTTTGAGACCTATAAACTCAGATACCCGGTTAAGTGCTGCCTTACCACGCATTTTGAAATCTGCCATGATTTCCCCTGCTTTACTCTTAATGCTCTCCTTCACCTCGAATATCTGCTGTTTTATCTCAGCACAACGCTTCTCGAGACGGTCAGCGGCTTCCGATAACGACTTCTTAAGTCTGTTTGTAAAGGTATCATCCTGCATCTTCTGGATGTCTTCACGCAGTCTTGCAATCTCCTCTGTCATGTCTTCCACCTTATGTGTCATACTGTCCACATAAGCACAAAGCTCATAAACTCCATTTACCGCCTGCTGCATTCCGTTTCCGTTCAGAGCTCCTAAGATTTGCTGTAATACCTCTTCTCCGGTCATTGGTTTATCTTCCATTATCGTTTCCTCCATTTCCGGCAGAGTAGCTTTCCGGCCACTCTGCCTTATTATTAATTGTCATTAGCGAAAGGGCAATTCCTTACCATCCGCCTTCATATACTGGTCTTTCGACTGCTGTGCCTGTGTCTGTGCCGCTTCCTTTGCCTTATTCTCGCTCTGCTCCTTTGCCTTTTCATACTGGCTTACAATCTCGGAATAAAGCTTCTCACGAAATTCCTTCGTTACCGGATAACACACATCCTGATATACAGCTTTTCCATGCTCGTCCGTCTGCTTTGTCTTGTAGGAAGGCATTGCCACAAACACCTTATCCTTGCCCTGAAGGATGCTCACATTATTCACGATAAAACTGTCATCAAAGTAGATGCGGGCAAGACCACGGATATTACTGCCTTCTCTCTCATACGGTGTTACCGTCACGGAAAACTGCGGCATCTCTGCCTCACCTCTTGCATTGTCTGACTGCGACTTGTCAGCAGACTTTTCCTGTTCAAATACTTCAAGGATATTTCCATAAAGCTCCTCACGGAACTCTGCGGTAATCGGATTGCAGACATCCTTGTAGACTACGCCGCCATTCTCGTCACGCTCGCTGGACTTGTATCTCGGCATGGATACAAAAAGAGTACCCTTCTCCTTATTCTCTAAAATGGCAATGTTGGTAATCTTGAAGGAGTCTCCAAACACCAGATTGGCAAAGCCCCTTACATTTCCTTCCTGATTCTTAGTTTCTGTTACATGAATTGAATACTTCATAAATTCCTCACTTTCTGTCGGGAACCGCCCGACCCGGTTCATCCTCATCCGGTATTACCAGATGACACTCTAAAGTTTCTATATTACTGATAGGCAGACGACCATTCAGCCAGTTGCCTAAAGTAACCACAAATCCGTCCTGCTCATAGTAAATCCACTGCTCTGTGTCAAGCTCTTCTTCATACAGGACAGTCACATCAAAGTCAGGCATATACATACCTGCTTCTTCATCAAATACACAGGCAACACCTGCCCGAAGATACAGCGACAGACTGGGGATAAAGACATACCAGCCGCTGATTAACAGCTGCATGTCATCATCCACTTCCACAATCTCATCGCATCTGTCTTCAAATTCCATCTCAGAAACAACCTCTTCCACCTCTCCGAGACGGTATTTTGTCTTATTCTTCATAAGCACCCTCCTCACTGGCGGGAGCACACTTTACCACAAACCGCTTGGTTCCTTTCTCCGCACAGGTAAAAAGGGTTAATTCTTCCCTTTCTCCCTGTGTACGAATCGAATTATCGAAAGGACCTACCACAAAGGTTTCCGTAACCTCATAAGAATGGAGCACCCCATCCGTATCAAGAAGGGTTACTATATCCCCAATGGAAACCTTGTTAAGATTGGTAAAAAACTCTCCGTATCTGCTGCCATTATGACCGCATAACACACAGTTTCCCTTCTCTCCGATTCGTCCGGTCTCACTCATGTGCCCGATTGCCTTATTTAGGTTTGAGGAGGAACACCCCTCCACCACCGGATAGCGTATGTCTAATGCTTCAATTTGCAGAATGGCAATAACATCCCCTTCTGCAAAGATGGCTACATCTTCTTCACTAATGGAGGCTTCGGTTTCCTCCTCCCCGGTTTCTTCCATCTCTGTCTCATCTTCCTGCACTTCCTCCAAATTCTGCTCAAATTCCTGCGTAAGCTTCTCTGTCTCCCTCATCCCGGTGTAGTGATATACAATCGGAATGGCAAAAAACAAAATACCCGCCACTATAAGTAGTGCTGCAAACACTTTTCTTCTGCTCATAAAAATTCCTCCCATTAGAAATGCCCCGCCATTGGCAGGGCACATCTTTATCTTGGTTTGTCTTGCCTTGTCTGATAAGGCAACTGGTTTTCCGCTACATTCATGCTCTTTTCTTCCTCAATCCCTCCAAGGTCTGCATCCGCAACCTTTTCGTTCTCAAGGTCGAGCTGGGCATTTAGTTCAAACTGCCTTGAAAGCTTCTGCTGAAGTTCCTCTTCGTGCATGAATGGTTTCTCATACTCTTCCTTGGATGCAGCCAGATCGTTTTCGTACTGCTCTATCTTTTTTAACAGATATTCCTCATTCTCGTGAATCCCGTTAAAACAGTTTTCAAGCTTTACCATATTGCCCACCGGGCTGGTGGAAAGCTCCACCTTGTACTCTGTCTTTCCACGAAGGATTAAATAATTTACTCCCATGAAATTCTTCTCCACAAGAAGTTCAAACCCGTGGAAGTTTCCAAGTGCAGTTGTATCCCCGGTCTTACATTTACTTACCGCTTCCAGCATAACAGCACCGCCATCTGCCCTTTCCGTATAATTAAACTTGCCTACCGTGATTGCAAAATCCGGATGCTCCAATAACTCTTTATCCCGAAGTTTGATGTCTTCCCTGACACAGGCAAGCTTCTCGTTTGCAGCCTTAATCAGCTTTGGATAGCGGATCATGAAATTATCCTGCAACGCATACCGCTGATTATCATAGGAGGCTTTTAACAGTTTCAGTCTCTGCACATCGTTGTCAATTTCCATCTTCTCCTTAATCAGCGGATTACCCGTGGCAACTGCCTTGATTTCCACATAGGATAAGGTTGCCTCGTCAATATCCTCACAGGTTCGGCTTACCGTCTTGCTAGTGGTTACCTGACTGATGAAACGCTGTTTATTCTCGACCAGACTCCAGTTATAGGCATCAAAGGTTGATTTCGTTACATAACGGTAAACCGCTATCTCATCGTTTTCATTTCCCTGTCTGATACCACGACCTTCTCTCTGTTCAATAGAAGATGGTTTCCAAGGGCAGTCCACATGGTGTAATGCCACAAGATGGGTCTGCACATTGACACCCGTACCGCACTTATCAGTGGAACCAATTAAGACTTTTTTCTTTCCGGTTCTCATTTCCTTGAAAAGCACATCCCTCTGGGCATCGGTTTTGGCATCATGGATAAAGGCTATCTCTTCCTCCGGAATCCCGTACTGTATCAGTGCATCCTTCAGATACTGATATACCGTAAAGTCCTTGTCTGCTCCCGGCGTACCAATGTCAGAGAAGATCAGCTGACAGCCTATCTTTCCATCCTTGTTGTTTGCCTGATATTCATTCCATACGTTTTCTGCCACCTTGTTAAGCTTTCCGTCCGGATTATTCGGTGCATCCTTATCAATCAGCCTTGCATCCGTTCCAAGCAGTCTCGCCTCATGGGTAATCTTAAGGAAATTATCAACGGAAGGGTCCACACCGCCATTACGGATGCGCTCCGCTCTTACCACGAAGTCTTCCATGACCTGTTTTACATACCAGTCAGGCTCCGACTCCACAATAATCGCCTTGCCACCCCGAAGGGCAGGCACATCCAAATCAAGCATATCCGCAGTCTGGACATCCGCCACCTCACGGTAGATATTCATAAGCTCCGGCAGATTGGTAAACTTATTGAACCTGCTCTTAAAACGGAACCCGTTGCCTTCCACCGTAAGCTCCAGTGCGGTTGTCACTTCGCCGAAGTTTGCTGCCCAGGCATCAAAATGGTATATTCCCATTTGCTCCAATGCCGGCTTCTGCAAATACAGCTGCATGACATACATCTCGCACATCGTGTTGGAAATCGGGGTTCCCGTTGCAAAAACAATGCCCCTGTTTCCGTTTATTTCACTGATATACTGGCACTTAAGCTGCATATCCGTGGCTTTCTTCGCACCGGATGAACTGATACCCGATACATTATTCATCTTGGAGAAAATCGCAAGGTTCTTAAACGCATGTGCCTCGTCTACCATGATGGAATCAATCCCCAGCTCCTCAAAGGTAATAAGGTCATCCTTCCTGCTTTCATCTGCAAGTGCAGACATCTGTTCCTGCAGTTTCTTTTTCTGGCTCTCCATCTGCTTAATCGTCCACTGCTCCCCGTTCTGGCTCTTCATGTCATCAATCGCATAGGCAATCTCATCAATCTGTGCCTGAAGCATACGCTCTTTTCGTTCCGCAGAAATCGGTATCTATTGTGATAGGTAAGGTTTTGATATTGTCTCCGCCTTTTCCCCCACTTAGCACCGTACGTGAGAGTTTCCTGCTCATACGGCGCCCCAACGAATCCTTACTCTGTTAAATTGGTAGATTTTCCACTAATAACCTCAAAGAATTAAGCTTTTTCTTAGCCTTGTCGTCCAGTTCCACACCTACTAAATCTTTTTCAGAAATTTCCACTTTGGTAATCAGCTCTTGCTCTTTTTCGGTAATCCACACAAGATTCTCATAGTCGTCTGTACCGCCTTTATTCTTTGGCAGCTTCCTACAACAGACCATGTTTCCTATCTCCAGTTTCATACCCGATATAAAACTTTTCCCATTCTGCCCTGCTAATTTTGAGATACGGTTATCATTAAATTTGACTGTTTCATGCTCGTCACGATTTTCCAGTAAATACTCAATCAGCACTTGCAGACCGTCATTCAGACTGCTGTGGATTAGGTTTCTTCCCTCTTTCGTGTAGCTGCAGATTTCCTGTTTAAAACTCAAAGTCCTTTTCAGCACTACACCATACAGCGGAAATACATCTATCCCTGCAATGTTATAAATGTTGGTTGTGTAATTCCCATATAATTTTAAATAAATCGCATTGGTAGGGTGTCCCCTTGTGTAATTCTTTTTCAGTCTGTTCATGGTCGGTTTGACTAAGAAATATACCCTGTGAAAGTCAATGTTACACATGGTAGCCATTGAATAGTAGTTATGCACTCCTAAAATGATTGAGTTGAGCTTCACCACTTCATTCTTCACAGTGTGGTGTTGTATTGCTGTTATCTGTTTCTTGATGTTTTCAGCAACTTTATTGATATTTTTGTCTGTCATGTGGCTTCTGGCTATATATTTCCTGCCTTTCGGCACAGCCTTAAATTTGATTCCGAGAAATTCGCTTGAGTTTTTCTTTAAATAGGTTATCTTTGTCTTTTCCCCACTTACTTCCAAACCCAGTCTCTCTTTCAGCCACATTTTTGTCGCTGCCAGCACTTTCTCTGCTGTTTTGGGATTACTGCAAAATATTTTAAAATCATCAGCGTAACGTACGATGTGCATTTCTTTCAGTGCTGTCTTTCTGATAGCTGTATACTTGTGGTTTGTGCCTTTATAATCGTGCTTTGTTGGGAGATTCTCCCATTGTCCTGCAATCCACCAGTCCAGTTCATTCAGTACAACATTTGCAAGCAACGGACTGATAATTCCGCCCTGTGGGACACCTCTTTCCGCAATTCCGATACCCTCTATTTCTGATTTCAGTATCTTGCCAATGACACTCAGGACACATTTATCCCTTATGCCGATTGCCCACAACTGCTTCATTAGTTTTGCATGGTTTACATTATCGAAAAATCCTTTTATATCGACATCAACCACATAGTACAGCCGCATGATATTTACAAGATAGGAATATCTTGCTACTGCATGCCTTGTGGAACGGTTTGGTCTGAACCCGTAGCTATGCTTATAAAACTTTGCTTCGCATATCGGTTCAAGCACCTGCTTTAAGCACTGCTGTATGATTCTGTCCTCCATGCACGGAATACCCAACGGTCTCATTTTCCCATTCGGTTTTGGTATCTCTACCCGTCTGACGCTTTTCGGATTATAATTCATCATTTTGGACTGAAAGTATGCAATCATTTCTTCCTCATTCATACTTTCATAATCCCTTATTGTCTTGCCGTCAGTCCCTTTGGTATCTGAACCCTTGTTTTTCTTGATATTCCTATATGCAAGTTTGATGTTTTCCGCACTCATTACGATTTGCATTAAATGTGTGAATTTTGCATTGTTCCCTGCGTTTGCATACAGTTGGTCAAAAACCTCCTGCATGTCGTAATACTCATTATTTCTTAGCTGTTCTCTCTTTTTGGCTTTCGTGTCCAAGTCTGCTAACCTCCCTTTCGGAATTTCAGCATCTCTTAGTCATACCCGAACCTTGAACAAATCTACCTCTCTTTCCATTGTAATTTTCCGTCTGGTGGCTATCGCTCCATTTCCATTACAGAAACTTCATAGCTTGGTGCCACCACTTTCACCTGAATTAAAGTAAGTTATAGCCTCTGCTTTCCTTACTAAGACTTCACCGAAGATAATTTCTCCATCTTCCAGGCTTTCCTTGTTCCGTTACTGCTATCTTTCCACCTATACCCTTAGGTCGTGAGTATGAACCTGCAACCTTGATAGTGCCTGTAACACTATATGGTATTTCATATCGAAAATTTTTACTCTACCACAGTCACCACACTTACGTGTCCCTCTACGCATTTCTACGCAGTCCAATTTTAGATTCGTACATTCCCCACTTCGTCAGCTAATTCAATAACATCCTAACCATAGGTATTTTATAGACTCTAGCCCTATACCGCTCGACCACCTCTGGTTCGGTTTTCCTCAACATTACTTGTTAGGGCGGACACTGGACATCTTAACGCACTTCATACAGCAAGGGCATTATCTCCCCTTTTGCATGGCGTTTCTTTGAGCAGGCGTTTCAAGGCGTTACCCTCTCATTCCACCTATCGCAATAACAGTTATGGATTAGAATAATCCACGCTAGTTTTGTATGCAGTACCTACGCACTGCCTTTGTCTAGCAACAAGTCGTACTCTCAAACTGCGAATGGCTCATAATGATACAGTCATAATCCCCTGTAGCTATCCTTGAAATGAACTGCTTTCTCCGGCTCTTCTCAAAATCCCGCTCCGTTGCTACCAGAATGTTAGCAGAAGGATATAATCTCAAAAACTCCGATGCGGTCTGACCGATCAGTGGCTTTGGTACTACCATAACGGTCTTATTGGCAAGTCCGAGACGCTTCTGCTCCATACAGGCTGCCATCATCTCAAAACTCTTTCCGGCTCCTACGCAGTGTGCAAGAAGCGTATTCCCACCAAGTAAGATTCTCGCAATGGCATTCTTCTGATGGGGCTTTAACTCAATCTCAGGATTCATGCCCGGGAACTGCAAATGGCTTCCGTCATACTCACGAAGTCTGATATTGTTGAAGGTCTCATTGTAATAGTCCACATACTTCGCCCTTCGTTCCGGGTCAGCAAACAGCCATTCCTTAAACTTCTCCTTCATCTGGTTCTGCTTTTCCCTTGCAAGCATGGTCTCATTCTTATTGACCACATAGTGGTACTTTCCGTCTCCGTCATCCACCCTGTCACGCACAGTAACGGTCTTTAAGTTCAAAGTCTCCTCAAAAATAGAATAAGCGTCCATGCGGCTTGTACCATAAGTCTTGGTTGCTGCAACTGAACGCTTATCCATGGATTTGTTCTCAATGAACCACTCCATCGTTATTTTGTTAAGGTGTACCTGAATACCGGAATTGTACCATTCACTTCTTACTGCCCTCGCCCTTCTCGGTGTGTTAAGCAGCTCATAAATAAACTGTTCATAGTCTTTCGGGTCAATCCAGGTGGTGCCGATTCTGACATCAATATCGCTGGCTTCAATACGCTCGGGCTGTACCTTTTCCAGTGCCTCCACATTGATTCCATATGCGGGATTTTCCAAAGCTGCCGCCTTTGCCACACGAAGCTTTTCCCTGACATTTCCGGACAGATACTCATCCGCTGTTTCATATCCCGCTGCCGGATTATTCTCATTGGCAAGTGCCGGATTTAGATAGATAAGTCCTTCAAGCTCCTTTACAAGTGCCGCCTGCTTTAACTCCCCGGTAAGTTCCTCGGAAAAACTTACCTCACTCTCCCCGGTCTTTTCCCGAACTTCTTCTTTTACTGCCTCCATATCCGGTTCATAAATGGAAAGCATATAGGAAAGATTGACTGCTCCAAATTCGTTGATGGAAAGATTCAGTGCTTCCACTGCTGTCTCCACCCTTTCAATAACAGGCTTTGCTTTTATGGTCTGTTTATAAAACATGTCTGCTTTCTTCACCTCTCCCTCCTCGTTTACTTCCTCCAAAGAGCAGAGAAGCGAGTAATCGCTGTCGTCACGGAATGCCATCTTATTGCTTTTACCTGTAATATACCCGTACCTTTCCACGAACCTGTCATACTTCACATTTAAGAGTGCCTGCTTATCCGCAAGCTCTTCCTCGGAACACCCTTCCATCTGAATGTCAATCAGTTCCCTTGTAATGGTTCTGATTTCATCCAGCCGTCTGATACGTTCCTCTGCGTTTGCTGACACTTCCTGTCTTACCATCTGGGAATTTTCCCGGTAATAGAGTTTTCCGTCATAAAATGTGTAAGTGAAGTTTCTTACATCCGGGTCTGCCGGAATCACATCTGCACTCACTTCCTCCTCTTCTGTCAGTCTGTCGAAATCTGTCATTTCCGCACGGATATTGTGAATGGCTTTGTTTAAGGCATCGTACATATTGAAGTTCTCGTCATGATTGACACAGACCGTGTACCTTGAGTCCTGCCCGTAAATTCTTGTATCGTACTCCATAGTCCCCAGCATCATCTCCGGATGCTCCACAAAGTAGGAATTGACTGCAATCCCATTCTCCGTATAGCCAAGATGCACCCAGTCCGGTTCTATCTCCATCTTCCGCTCCCTCTTCTGTAAGAAAAGGATATCCGATGTGACTTCCGTCCCTGCATTCTCCTTAAATGCTGTATTCGGCAGTCTGACCGCTCCGACTAATTCTGCCCGTTCTGCGATATACTTACGGATGGTAGGATTGCTTTTATCAAGCGTTCCCTTCGTGGTAATGACCGCAACGATGCCTCCCGGTCTGACCTGATCCAGTGCCTTTGCAATAAAATAATCGTGGATACGGAAATTGTACTTGTTATACTTCGGGTCAAACACCTTATAGTCACCGAATGGCACATTACCTACCACGACATCAAAAAAGTTATCCGGGAAATTGGTTTTTTCAAAGCCCATAATACTGATGTTGGCATTCTGGTAAAGCTGTTTTGCAATTCTGCCCGAAATACTGTCAAGCTCTACACCATACAGACTGCTTCGCTGCATCGGTGTTGGCATACTGCCAAAGAAGTTCCCCACGCCCATGGAAGGCTCCAATACATTTCCTCCACGAAAGCCAAACTGCACCAGTGCACTGTTAATGCACATGGCAATTTCCGGTGAGGTATAAAACGCATTGTTTACGGAAGCTCTTGCCGCAGCATATTCATCCTCAGCAAGAAGCTCCTTTAATTCGGAATACTCCTTCTCCCATGATGCATTACGCTCATCAAAGGCTTGGGATAATCCGCCCCAGCCGACATATTTCGACAATATCTTCTGTTCCTCTCTGGTAGCAAGTCTTCCTTCCTGCTCAATCTGTTTCAGGGTCTTGATTGCATCAACATTCCATCCAAATCTTGTCTTGGCTCCTCCTTTCGGAACTTCCACAAGATTATAATGGAAATTGATTTTCTTCTCTTCCTTACTACCATCTGCCACTTCCCAGCCATTCGCCAGTGCCCTCTGTCTGGTTTCCTCCCGGTTCTTACGAATCTCCTCCTGCTTATCAAGAAACAGCTGGTAAATCGGTTTCCTTCCTGCTGCCTCACCCTGCATCATCCTGTCATACTGTGCCCTGTGGTCTGCGCCACAGTAATAAGGAGTCTTTACCATATAGGTAAGCACCTCATACAGTTCCCGGTAACCACAGGTTTCCCTTACACGTTCTCCGTTTCTGTTCTTGTAGCTTACTTCAAACTCATAAGGCTTTAAGACATAAGCAATCAGTCCATACTGGTTATTGGCATAGGCATCCTTTTGTTGTGCACCGTTTAGCACCACATCAGATAAGAAATCAAGACGGTTAGGCATGAACAGATACTCACTCGCAACAATATCCTGAAGAAAAGGCTTAAACGGAGTATAGCAGCTGCATTCTGACACCAGAATTTCAAGTGCAGTCCGCAAATCTTCATCCATCGCTTCAATACGTTTTGCATAATCAATCGGTTCAATATACTGAAGCTCACTGGCATCCTTTTTTGGTGCTTCTTCCACTGGTGCCTCTTCCGGTTCTTCGTAAAACTCCTCTTCCATCTGCATTTCAGGACCATACTCCGCCATGGTTGCCAGACGGTCCTCTATGACTGCTTCTTCCTCCGTAAGTGGTCTGCCCTCGTTATAGGCACGGTTCAGCTTTTCAATGTCACTTAAGGAACTGTGATAACTTTCCGGTTCATCCGGAATGGCAAAATCATCAATCCCATCGGTATCGCTGACAGCTTCCACTTCTCTAAACTCTGCGTCAATGATGTCCTCATCTTCACGAACACCATCCATAGCGATATCCTCAAATCTCGGTGTTTCCGGCTGATACTCTCCCGTCATAATCAAAACACCGATTTCCTTTTCGATGTTTTTCCACGAAACATATCCTTCCTTCTCACCTTCCTCATCACGCCACTGAAATCGAATCCCCTGCCCGTGGAAAGTGTCATATCCGTGAAGCCCATAACCCTCAAGAGGCCAGCCTGCTCCACCCTGACCATATTCCTGTTTAATCCGTTTGGCTCTTGTTCCTGCATCTACCTCCGTATGGAATATCTCACATACCCTTGACCTGCCACCGGCAAAGCCTGTACCTCTTAATACCACCTGCTTAATAAACTCATGTGGTACATCCGGCTCTTTTTTCGGATGCAGATAGTTATACTTCCCTGCTTTTGCTTCCGACTGATCCTTAGCAAGTTTCTCCATAGCTTTTTCTGCATAATCTGAAGTCTGCTTCGTTGTTGCAACAAGTCCATATTCAGGGTCAAAAAAAGAAGCCTGATGATATTCACCGGCTTCCGTTTTTCCAAATGAGTCAAGCTCATTTAACTCTCTATTCAGTTCTTCATCTTCTAATGAAACTTCATTACGATCTGACTTAAGACTACTTCCTCCGCCTGCATCTTCGCCTGCTCTCTCAGTTTCCACATTTCCATCGTTGAGGACGGATTCTGTGGTTTGTGCTTCGCTAAGTACTGTTCCATCAGCATCTCCAACAGGCTGTTCGCTTCCTCTTCCACTTCCTGCATCTTCTCTGCCAGCTTCCCGAAACGGAATAACGTTTTGTACCTCTGAGGTTCCATCTCCTCCAAGTACTTCATCGCCATCCTTCCGTATTTGCCCAGCTTCTGTAATTCCACTGACTGTTCTTTGGGCATCTGAATGTTCGGATAAAGCAGTCCGTCCACTTCTGTGTACATAAGTGCCATTTCTGCCATATGCAATTCTCCCTTCCGCAGATAATCTTTTCTGCTGTTCCATGGTCTTTAAGTTACTGTTAATCCCTCTAAGAACACTACAGGAGACATCGCATACCAGAGAACCGAGACGGTAAACCATTTCCTCATCGGAAACCTTTACGACCTGACTGAAATCCTGTTCTTCTTCAGATAAGTCAAATCCGCATCTCGTACCCACCGTATATAAAACACTCTGCATAACAAACTGCTCCATATCCGGTAAGCCCTGACGTTTTGGTTGCACAGAACTCTCATTCTGAACATATTCAGTAATCCTACTACCTGATAGTTGTATTAACTCGGACATTCGTTCCTCGAAATCCTCTTTCATTATGACTCCGATTTCCTTCTTTGTAAAGTCCTTCATTACTGAAAACAGTGTCTCTCTGTCCGTAGCCTCTGTTGGTTCTACCAGCTTCTGTGAAGCAAGATAATCCACATATTCCTTTAAGGTATCACCCGTCAAGTCCCATGTCAGCTTCACATTTCTTCCGCCAGTATCCTTAAAGTCAAATACATGTCTAAGGTGTGTGTTTAATGCCCTTGAAGGAAATATGGCAATGCCCTTGCTTCCCCTCATAACATATCTGTCCACCTTCTTCCACGTATCATAGTCGGCTACCAAGGTTGCATGAGGTCTTTGTGCATAGATAAGCAGGATGTTGTCAAACTCATAACGGTAAAGATTTCCCGCAAGCTTTAAGATACTCTTCCACTTTTCCGGCGAAGTCGTAACATCCTTTATCTGCATATCATAAATCTGTCTTGCCTGATAATCCACGCCCATATCTCTTCCTCCTTATGCTGTATTACACTCGCAAATTGCTTCGCGAATATCTTTTCCATCAATCTCATTTCCAAGGCTGTCCCACCCGTCTGCCCTGCTTCTGGCGAATAATTCAATCCTTGGCAGATCTCCGCAAAGCTCTACGATTCTGTCTCTGATTTCTTCCGGTTTCCTGCTGTGTTCCATAATCCTTGCATCGCAAATCTGTGAAACGGATTTGGAAATCCTTTTCGGATGTCCTTTTGTACCAATCAGACAAAGCTCAGAATTGGAACGGGTCCAGTAACCAAGTCCCATAAACCAGCTGTCTGCCTTTTTATTCCGCTTTACCCAGTTGAATCCACAGGTCTTATAGGTAAATCCCCATCTTCTCATGGTTTCCAGTCCTTCCCTAAGAAGAGGAAAAGTAACCCACAAAAACAGTACACAGTCCTCTGCTGCAAGTGTTTCCACCGGAAGTGCCATAATATCTTCCATGCTCATACAAGAATAATGGCAGTCCGCTGATTTTTGCAGGCTGCCTTTTTTTGAATAAGTATTGAATTGCCAGGGCGGGTCAGCATAGATAATCTGATACTTTCCCATCTACTTCACCTTCTCACCAAACATCTCCTTAAAGAGCTTTAATTCGTCCTTGTCCAGAGCCACCTCAAACTCATAGCAGGTGCCATTTCGGTAAGTCCTGTGTTCCTCTGTCTTAATCTTTCGGGCAAGTCTCAGTAATATATAGCACTCCCTTGACAGTCTCACACTTTTCTTGAATGTGATATCCCCGTTTTCCACTTCCTTCTGCTGCTTGGCAATACGAAGCAGAATCACCTTATTCACGTCCTCCACTTCCTCAAGTGATATAAAAACGGATGCCTTTACAGCACCCGTTCTGTCCCATTCCTTATGAAGCTCTTTCATCAGAAACTCCATATTGTCTATAATCTCTTTATTCTGTTTTCCCATAGGGTTCATCCTCCTTATCTCGTCTTCTCCGGCTGCATAGGCTGAAAGTCCACGCCCTTCATATCCTCCGCATCCAGAATAATCTTCTGGTCATAATAAAGCTCCATTGCCTTATCAATGGCTTCTCCAAGAGTTTCTGCCTGAATGGTTTCCACTCTTGCCAGTTCCTCTTTTATCTCAATCTGAAACTCCTGCATCCTATCGCCCCCTGTGCTTCTCCTGAGTTGTTGCACCAAAGAATCCCTTGTCATAATCTCCGTCATTGCGTTTGCTAAGGAAAGTGTCCCTCTTTCCAGTTCCAAACTCCTCGTACATGGCATTGGTTGCTGCTTCTCTGACCGAATCTGAAATCGCCTCATTCTTTGCAAGACTATAATAGGTTTCAAACTTTTCGGAAAGGGAAGCCCGGTAGGCATCTATTGTGTCAATCTCCTTCTCCACACCATGTTCCCTGCGTAGTAACGCAAAGTTAATGGTTGAAGGCGTATTTCCAAGATACAACCCATGCCCCCACTCAATACCTGTCTCACACAAATCAGAATTTCGGTCTTCTCCCTGGGGATATCTGCAAAAATACTCCACCCCGATACCAACCACAAACTGCCCGGAATTGACATCCATAAACAGCATGTTCCTGCCGGAATACTTCTCCATCAGGCGGTAATCGGAGCCATTGAAATTGTGGTAAATCTCTCCCTGCAAAAGATCTGACTCCAGCCTTTCATAATGCGGCCATTTGGCAATAGCCATGCTTCTATCTGTGGAAATACCCAGCCTATACAAAACATCCAGACATTCCTTATTACAGAAATCTTCCTCAAACACATTCGTCATGCCATCGTTTAACTTCCCTGCAACAAACATTCTCAGTTCATTAAGGCTTCCACAGAACCTCGCATACATGGTTTTGTTTGGTGCAAAATAAATCTCACAAAATGAGTTATCCTTTTCACTTGCATGATTCAGCTCCGATATAACCTCGGCAACCTCCCAGAAGTTATCACAGGCATTAGTGACATGCTGCTTCACAAAGCTCTCAAAAAAACAGAGAAAGTTCTTCTCTATCCCTTTTTGGTTATTGATTACCATAACCATATCTTCTATCTTCATAAGCTACCTCCATCATAACAGGCAGAGCCATAAGCCCTGCCCAATCCTAATTTGGTCTACCAATCATTACAATCGCTCCTGTGTTAGGTGGTACATCCCGGTAAACCACTCCATACGCTGTACCTCTCGCATCTACCATCTTTCCATTTCCTACATAGATTCCAACGTGAGAAATATCAAGATATCCGTCTGTCTCTTCATAACTGAAGAAAATCAAATCTCCCGGTTGCATATCTTCATACACGGTAGTCTTTCCTGCATTAGCAAGTCCCTGTGCTTCATATCCGGCTGTGGTTGCTCCACCGAAACTAATATCAACACCGGCATCAAGCCATGCATAGTAAACAAGGGAACTACAGTCAAAGTGTGTACCACTGTGCCGCAATTCCTGACTGTATGGATAACCTACGCGGTGAAGTGCAAAGTCACACGCATCCTTGGCTGCACCGTCCGGTATATCATCAAGTACCGCCTGTATCTCTGCCTCAGTCAGAGAGCATACTCCCGGGTCACCTCCACCACCTCCCGGACTATATCCAAGAATGGCAAGGTTTTCAGGCGACATAAAATCCACAAGCAAATCCATCTGCTCCTGCGTAAAACCGTATTCATTCGCCATGGTATAACAGGACTTCAATGTTACGTTTACATACAGATAGGTCGTAGTAGTCGTTGTGGTTGTACCATCCTCATTTTCCACGGTCTCTGTTTCAGAACCGGAAGAAGTCGTATAAGTACACATATCATCTACCACAGATTTTAGCCATCCCCTTGAAGTGTCATTCATAATGGTTGCGGTATCTCCCACGCCATACTTGACCATATAGACAGCTAGTATGTCATAATAGTTACTTGGATTACCTTCTCCCTCATATCCGACATACACAATCTTTCCGTCATCATATCCAGTATGATTACTCTTAAGTTCATTCACTTCCCGGTTAAAGTCTGCAACATACGCACTTGCTACGGTTGTAACAGTATCTCCGTCCTCAAGAGGTGGCAAAAATATGGCAAACGGTGAATTGTAGATAGTTCCCACGATTGCCACTACCGGAATCGCTACAACCGCCACTAAAAGTACCAGTCCTAACAGAATCGGCAAAACAAGTTTAGCCACATACTTAGCGACAAACATACCCTTCTGCACAAAAATGTCCTTAACCAGCTTTGCAAAGCTATCCGTCTGCTCGTCCTGTGCTTTCATCTTATCCAAAAAGAACTTAATCTTTCTGGAACGGACATTGTTAGTCATGTCCTGCTTATCCATCTTGTAGGCTACTGCTTCCCCGACAACTTCTCCTGCGGCAATCCCGATTACAG